>PR_CR_10_Liq_1_inCRDRAFT_1000141_pt1 | contig 40762 bp, 40 predicted proteins | sample PRCRCaboRojoPR_3_FD_10241 | JGI IMG/M metagenome (IMG submission 10241) | reverse complement strand
GTAGGCATAGCCAATTCCATTTCGGACAGTCCTAAATCGAGTGCTGTCATTTAATACCCTTGTTTCCTTGGCAAGCCAAAGTCCGGCTGTGGTGGAAAGTGTAGCCTTGGGGTGCGCAACCCAGCGCAGGTCTAAAGGCTCGGGTGGCTTTATAAAACTTTCGCCAAAGAAAAGATCATTTTGAAAGAGGGTTCCATTGGCCGAAACCCCGCCTGATAAAACTCCATTGGTGAGCTGAGCCGCCCTTTTGGTATCAGCCTCAGGGCCATGTATTTCAAGAATTACGTTTGTATTACCAAAGACCAATGGGCTTTTGTATCCCTGTTCTTGATACTGTTCATCTCTATAGTATTGTAAATCAGCAAATGGCTTTAAAGTGTCATTCACAATGGCTTGGCCGCTGGCAGAAAGAATATTTTGGCGCCAAGTGGTGAAGCCATTCGGGAGAAAGGAGTGACTATTAATACCATCGGGAATACGTTTAAGGCCGTTTGAAGGGTGATATTGATATAATGCACGAAAACGAAACCATAATGCATTGTTTGAATCCACTACCGCTGGATGGTCATCAAAGCGCAGGTAAATACTATCCGGCAGGCTTATGGGATAAATTGAGCTACCATCAAAGACCAATTTCCTTCCACCTACGCCTCTGGTCTCGGTAAAATAGACGTATTCATCATTTCCCTTAAAATAAAAATCATTTAAATCATAAGGAGAATGAAAGGTAGTTAAGACATCGTTTTGATATTTATACAAGGTATCTGCGCTTTTAAACCACAGTGTTGATTTTGAGCCCTGAGTAAAGGTTTTACGGCTAGAAAGCATTTGTTGAAAAAAATCATCTAATCTTGAAATACTATCGCTGCCCAATTTCCACCAAATGGTGTCACTTCTAAACCAAAGCTCATTTTGATAACGGATTAAAGGATTTACCTCCCTGTGAGGATTTATTGGCGCAGGTATGGTATCTGTAGTTACTTGAGTGGTTTTTTGGGCATCCACATCGTAATGGAAAAGACCTTTATAACTAATGATGTAATAATTGTTATCATCAAACCTTAGAATATAAAATGCAGAATTTCGCCAACCTAAATCATAGCCCGTATTCTCAGAGAAAATGCGCTGTTTTTGAGCCTGGCCTGAAAAACCAAGAAAAAGCATTAGCAGTATTCCCAGTGTTTTAATTGCTTTCATGAAAATAATCTCGCAAAAAATTTAGACTTTTTTAAATAGCATGGTTGCTTTAAAAAATAAAGGTAAGCGGAATTTACCAGAGCGTGTTCATTCCAGTAACCTTAGTTATTCCCAAAACTGCTTCATCCCATCGGCTTAAAGCCGATAAACTTGCATTTACCGTTAAAAAGCTTACATTTTGCCAGAATCAGTTAGATATGAGCAGAGGATTTGTAAAAGAAGGCGATCAAGAAGAAGCACCCATAATTCCACCCCGAGCGGCCCTTCCGGCCAACGTTACTAATTACGTGAGGCCACAGGGGTTCAAGGCCCTAGAGGAGGAGCTAAAAGAATTAGAGGCGCAGCGGCAAAACACCGCAGAAATGAGTGAAGCCGAGGCCCGCAGACACAAGATGTTGGTAGACGGTAAAATAAATCTTTTAAAGGAGCGCCTGGCCAGTGCACGAATCTTAAACCCCGCAGACCAACCCCAGGATGAAGTGCGTTTTGGGGCCACCGTAAAGGTGCAATACTTGCAGGGCCCTTTAAAAGGTAAAGCGGCAGAGTTTACCATTACCGGTATAGATGAGGCCGATGTGCAGAAACAAAAAATTGCTTTTATAGCGCCCTTAGCCAGGGCTCTGGCAGGCGCCAAAGAGGGGGAGGAGTGCACACTAAACTTAGGCGGAGAAGTTCGCAAACTAAAGGTTTTAAAAATCAGCTACGCCAACTAAGCAGCTTTGGCTAAATTGCCGCCTTTTAAAAATAGCATGGAAAAATTTGAGCAGAAGTTACACATCCGCTGGAGCGATTTAGACCCCATTAATCACGTGCGGCATTCTGTGTACTATGATTTTGCCGCTCAATTGCGCACCGAGCTTTTTATAGCCAATGGGATAACCGTGCAGAGTATGGCACAGCAAGGTTTTGGTCCGGTGCTGTTTGAAGAAAAGGCCACCTTTAGAAAAGAGCTGCGCTTTGGCGATGACCTGATCATGAATGCGGCCGTTAAAGGCCTCAGGCGTGATTATTCGCGCTTTGCCTTTAAGCATGAAATTTGGCGGGGAGAAACCTTATGTGCCACGGTAGAAATCTTAGGCGCCTGGATTGATCTGAAGGCGCGTAAACTCACCATTCCGCCCCAAGACTTTTTAGACAAACTTCAAAAGCTACCCATGGCCAAAGACTTTCAATGGTTTGATAGCTAGTTAGGCCTTGAGACTTTAACTTTATATTTGAAACGCATAGAAAATCGCATTTAATTAACCCCAACATGAAATTACTAGAAGGAAAAACAGCCCTTATTACCGGGGCTTCTAAGGGCATTGGTAAAGGAATTGCCCAGGTTTTTGCCCAGCATGGCTGCAACGTGGCCTTTACTTATTTATCATCAGTTGAGGCGGCTCAGGCATTTGAAAAAGAATTGAGCGCTAGTGGTGTAACCGTAAAAGGCTACAGATCTGATGCCTCAGATTATGAAGCTGCGCAGGAATTGGCGGCCAATGTATTAAAGGACTTTGGGGCTATTGACGTGCTTATAAATAATGCAGGCATTACCAAAGACAATCTTTTAATGCGCATGAGTGAAGAAGATTTTGATAAGGTGGTGCACATCAATTTAAAATCGGTTTTTAACCTGACTAAGGCCGTACAGCGCACAATGCTCAAAGCGCGCAAGGGCTCCATTATTAACATGAGTTCTGTGGTGGGTGTAAAAGGAAATGCCGGTCAGGCTAACTATGCAGCTTCTAAGGCGGGTATGATTGGTTTTACCAAATCAGTGGCGCTGGAGTTGGGCTCCAGAAACATCCGCTGCAACGCCATAGCCCCGGGCTTTATAGAAACGGAAATGACCGATAAATTGGATGAGAAAACCGTACAAGGCTGGCGCGATGCTATTCCTCTAAAACGGGGCGGCAGTCCAGAAGATGTGGCCAATGCTTGTCTGTTTCTGGCCTCAGACTTATCGGCTTACGTTACTGGCCAAACCTTGCATGTTGATGGTGGAATGCTAACTTAATGTATGCCCCAAATATCCTTTGAACACTCGCCCTGGTGGTTAGTAGCCGCTATTGCCGTAGCCGTGGTACTGGTGGTATGGCACTATTATACGGCCAAGGTTTTTAGTAAAAAGCAGCGCCTCATTCTTGGGGTGCTGCGTTTTTTGGTGCTCTTGCTGGTGGCCATTCTCTTGCTTTCTCCGCTGGTAAAAAGCTTTACAGAACGTACAGAAAAGCCGCTTTTAATTTGGCTGCAAGATGAGAGCGCCAGCATGGTTACCCAGAAGGACTCCAGCGCTGTGCGCAAATTTATTAACTCTGAAGGCCCACAGTTAAAAGCGGCTTTGGCCGAAAAATACGATCTAAAAACCTTTTCGTTTTCAGGCGATTTAGAAGCTGACAACGGGAACTTTGAGGGCACGGAAACCAATATTGCTCAGGCCCTGCAAGGGGTAAATGGTCGCTATTTTGGTGAAAATGTTGGGGCGACCTTGCTAATTTCTGATGGTATTTATAACCGTGGCGCACAACCTGATGTAATTGCTCAAAACCTAAGTTTCCCAGTGTATACCTTGGCTACCGGAGATACCTCCCTGCGTAAAGACCTTCGGCTCAAAGCCCTTATCCACAATCAGCAAACCTATCAGGGTTCCGCCTTTCCTGTAAATGTGCAAATAGAGGCACAAGCTTTGGCTGGCAAAAGCTTTAAACTCTCCATACGCGGTCCTGAGGGCCTTGTACATAGTGAAACCTTAAGAATCACCAGTCCCAATTTTTATGATGCTTCTCAAATTTACCTTAAGGCTCAAAAACCTGGCTTACAGCGGTATGTGGTGCGGTTGGAAGCTTTGGAAGGAGAAGAAAATTTAGATAATAACCAAGGAAGCTTTGTGATTGAAGTAATCGATCAGCGCAAAAAAATTGTGGTTCTGGCCCATGGTCCCCATCCAGACGTAGCGGCCCTAAAAGCCGCCTTGGCGCAAAAAAAGGTGTACGAAGTTTCGGTCCTAAACGCCAGAGAACTAGATCAAATCCCTAAAGCTGATCTTTTCATTATCCATAATCCAGTAGAAGCCACCCTGCAAAAGCTACCCTTAAATCAGGTACCTTTTCTGCTGATTACCAGTGCAGAAAGTCCCTACGGTTATTTAAGGCAGAATTTGAATTTTGACCTAAAACGCAGATCCGGTAGCGAAGAGGTATTTGCAGCCTACAACCCAAATTTTACGCTTTTTCAGTTAACCGAAGCAGAACGGGATTTTTTGGAGGATTTACCTCCGCTGCTAGCGCCTTACGGATCCCCAGAATTAAGCGGCAACCCCACACCATTGCTTTACAAAAAAATAGGCAGTGTAAATACTAAACAGCCTCTGCTTGCTTTTAACAACGTAAATGAGATACGCAGTGCATTTTTACTGGGTTTAAATACCTGGCGCTGGCGGATGTTTAATTATAAGAAAGCCGGTAATTTCAAAAGCTTTGATGGTTTTTGGCAAAAAACGGTGCAATACCTCACCACTCAAAATGCCAAAAAGCGTTTTTCAGTAGAGGTGGCCAAACGCTTCAGCAACGATGAGTCCATAGAGATGAACGCTCGGTTGCTAGATCCATCACTAGAGCTTACGAACACGGCTCCGGTTGATTTGACTTTAACCAATAAAAAGGGCGAAAAATTTCAGTACACTTTTCAGCGCAGTAAGAAAACCTACCTGCTGCAAATCCAATCACTTCCACAAGGTGTTTACCGCTATGAGGCTCGTACTACATTAGGCGCAGAGGTTTTTACAGAGTCAGGCGAGTTTGTGGTAGAGGACATTGACTTTGAAAATAGGAATACCAAAGCCAATCACGGAGCTTTAAGGGACATTGCTCAAAAGAGTGGAGGACGCTTTTACTTATTATCGCAACAAAATCAATTGAAAGGCAGTTTAATTGAGAATCAAAAAGCGCAGATAGAAATTTACCGTGAAGAGACTTTAAAAAGCATTTTTAATTATTGGTGGATTTTAGCGCTAATTTTAGCTTTGCTAACAGCTGAGTGGGCCCTACGTAAATATTGGGGTAATTATTAAATAAAGAACAAATGAATCAAAAAACAACCGTAGTAATTGTAGTGGCCTTTGTGGCCTTTTTAGGAGTTATTTTAGCCTGGAACTCGCTAACCTTCACCATAGAAACGGGTGAACGAGCCGTGATTTTCCGAAAGTTTCAGGGAGGTATTGACAAAGACAAAGTGTTTCCGCAGGGGTTTCATATCAAATGGCCCTGGGATGATGTTTTTGTATATGATGTAAAAATTTCAGAGGCCATAAGTACCATGGAAGTGTTAAGTAAAAATGGCTTAACTATTCGGACCGAATTATCCTATCGCTACAAGCCTATGGAAGATGGCATAGGTTATTTGCATAACGATATTGGCCCTGATTATCATCAGAAAATAATCATTCCAGAGATACGCTCTGCAACGCGGGAGGTTATAGGTAAGTATCTTCCCGAAGAATTGTACTCATCAAAGCGCGAAGATATCCAGGATGAGATTTACCAGAGAACGGCCAAATCACTGAGTGAAAAATATCTGGAGTTAGATGCTGTTTTAATTAGGGAAGTGGAACTGCCCGCTAAGTTGCAGGCGGCCATCGAACGTAAGTTAGAGCAGGAGCAGCGCTCATTAGAGTATGAGTTTAAATTACAGCAGGCTAAGAAGGAAGCCGAGCGCCAGCGTATTGAGGCTGAGGGTAAGGCCAAGGCCAATGATATTGTAAGCGCCTCTTTAACCGATAAAATTCTGCAGGAAAAAGGTATAGATGCCACTTTAAAACTGTCTCAGTCTACCAACTCTAAAGTAATTGTAGTAGGTTCTGGTAAAAATGGCTTGCCTATTATTTTAGGCAATCAGTAACCACAAGTTTTTTCTTTTCAAAACACCGCAGTAAACCAACAAAGGTTAGCTGCGGTGTTTTTTATGGTTTGGGGCGCGGTGCATACCTAGGAATTATGGATGCGTACTTTTTTGGCACTATTGCAAATCTTACCTTCGCCCCACAAATCAAGAAATGTAAAAAATACAATATGTCGCAGAGCGTAGCGAAGCTTAGTCCCCAAGCCCTTTGGCAAAATTTCTCCGCATTAAATAGTGTACCTCGTCCCTCTAAAAAAGAAGAAAAGGTACAGGCCTTTATGATTGATTTTATTAAAGAGCTGGGCCTGGACTATTATCAGGATGCAGCCGGGAACATTATAGCCCAAAAGCCGGCCTCTGCGGGAATGGAAAACCGCAAAAAGGTGGTACTGCAGGCGCACTTAGACATGGTTTGTCAAAAAAATAACGATACCCAATTTGATTTTGAAACCCAGGGCATCAACATGCTGGTTGACAGAGACTGGGTAACAGCCGATGGCACCACGCTGGGCGCAGACAACGGTATGGGCGTAGCCGCCATTATGACTGTCTTGGCCAGTGATGATATTGCCCACCCGCCCTTGGAGGCGCTCTTTACCGCAGATGAAGAAGCGGGTATGACGGGTGCCCATAACCTGGAGCCTAATGTGCTTACCGGTGAAATTCTTATGAACTTAGATACTGAGGATGATGACGAGCTAAGTATTGGCTGTGCCGGGGGTATTGACAATGATATTAATTGGAGCTATGCAGAATCAGCAGTTCCGCAAGATTATCAGGCCTACGAATTAAAGGTGAAAGGATTGGCAGGCGGACATAGCGGCATGGATATCATTTACGGCCGCGGCAATGCCAACAAAATTATGAATCGGCTTTTGCTTAATATGGGTTCGCGCTTTGGTTTGAGTTTAACTCGATTAGAGGGGGGAGGCTTACGTAACGCTATACCCCGGGAGAGTACGGCTTTAGTGGTGCTGCCTAAGCATGAGGTAGAAAGTGCCATGGCTCATTGGGACCAAATAGCCGAGGAATTGCAGTCTGAATTTGCTACTACTGACCCTAAACTGGAAATTGAATACCATGAGGTTGCAGAAACTCCCGCTAAGGCTATGGCGGCTGATGATTTTGAGAAATTCACCCTGGCGGTGCAATGCACTCATGATGGTATTAGAAGATTAAGTCCTGATGTGCCTGATTTGGTAGAAACCAGTAATAGCCTGGCTAGCGTTAGCCTAAGCGAAGGTAAAATGCATGCCAAAGCACTGACCCGTAGTGATCGTGAAAGCGGAAAAATGGATATGGCACACTCCGTAGCTGCACCCTTTAAATTAATTGGTGCAGAAGTCATTCACAGTGGCTCTTANCCCGGATGGAANTTAGACCCTAATGCACCCATGCTGGCCATGATGAAAAAGCTGTACGTAGAAATGTTTGAAGAAGAGCCTAAGGTAATTGCCTGTCACGCAGGTTTAGAGTGCGGACTTTTAGGTCAGCATTACCCCAATTTGGAGATGATTTCATTTGGGCCCACCATTCGCAATCCACACTCTCCAGACGAAAAGGTGAGCATTACTTCAGTGCAAAAATTTTGGAATTACTTTTTGGAGGCCTTGCAACGTATCCCTGAAAAAAATAAATGAGCGCCCAAAGCTTAAAAATAATTGAGTGCCCGCGAGACGCCATGCAAGGGCTGAAAACTTTTATACCCACCGAACAAAAGATAGGGTACGTCAACAGCCTTCTCAAGGTAGGTTTTGATACCCTTGATTTTGGAAGTTTTGTGAGCGCTAAAGCCATTCCTCAGCTTAGAGATACCCCAGAAGTTTTAGCGGGTATAGACGAGAAGGGCTCCACAAAGCTATTAGCCATTGTAGCCAATGAAAGAGGTGCCAGGGAAGCGGCCTCTTTTGAGGCAATAGACCAATTGGGCTATCCATTCTCGGTGTCAGAAATCTTTCAAAAACGAAACACCAATAAAACCATCGCTCAATCTCAAGTATTGGTTAGAAAACTGCTGGATATTGCCCAGGAAAATCACAAAGAGCTGGTAGTTTATGTATCAATGGGATTTGGCAATCCTTACCGAGAAGCCTGGAGTGCAGATATTGTGCTGCGTTTTACTGAGAAGTTGGTAAACATGGGAGTAGAAACTATTTCCCTATCGGATACTATCGGCACTTCCAATCCCGATAGCATTGACCACTTATTTTCAGCGCTAATCCCCGCTTTTCCTCATGTGGAATTTGGCGCGCACTTGCATACTGCTCCTCATAATTGGCATGAAAAGGTATCGTCTGCTTGGCAGTCTGGTTGCCGCAGATTTGATGGTGCTATAAAGGGCTTTGGTGGCTGCCCAATGGCCGATGACGACTTAGTGGGAAATATGCCTACTGAGAAATTACTAACCTTTGCTCAAAGAAATAATTTAGAGCATAACTTGAACCCATTAGCCCTTGAGGTGGCTTATAACAAGTCTCTAGAAGTTTTTCCAATTTAAATTACCCAGCCTTGTTTTGAGGTTTTTCTACTTTATTCTCTATCGGGGTATATTAAAAACTAAAGGTTAAATTTTACTTTAACCATTTCTTTAAATAGAGCTATAATAAATTCACCAAAAAGTCTGTGTAATGGATTTGATATAGGATTTAAACTCTATTAATTTCTTCTTTTGATTATTTCTGTTATTTTTAAAAGAGTATCGTCCAGCAAAACTTGCCAATACATAAATTTGAACGAGTTAGTGAAATTAGCCAAAGAGGTTCAGGAATATGCGCAAACCAAAGGCCGCACCTATTCAGTAAGCAAGGGTAAAATGCTGGTGAATGATAAGCAAGAAAAGATGCTTAATACCGTATCTAAAACAGGCTAAACATTCCCTTTTTGTTAGTATTTTTGTCGGAAAGTAAAATCCATGAATTTTTTAAAAGCATTTTTTGTTTTTGCTGTAGTAGCGTTAATAGGAACTTCTTGTGAAGCGCCTCCTCCGGGCACGGTGGTATTTAATGAAGATACCAATGCCGATGAAGTAGTGCGGGAGTACCTAAACGTAGACGAAGACGAATTAGAGGGCTACGATGTAATTAAAATTACCACCACAGCCGTGCGCAACCCCCAAGATAGTACCGAGGTTTATGTGCCTCACTATCAGCGGGCCGCTAATTTCAAATAATTATATTCAAAGTTTTTTAAAGCTTAAAACTTAGGTCTGAGTAGATCAGGTTTTAGGCTTTTCTTTTAGGCTATGTTTACAAAGCTTTCTCAAACCAAGTATCCACCAAAAAAGAAGCCCTTAATGGTTTGGGATGGCGCTTGTACATTTTGCGCTTACTGGATCACCCGCTGGTCTAAAATTACCGGAACAGCCGTAGATTATGCGCCTTATCAGGAGGTAGCGGGTCAATTTAAAGATGTGAATCAGCGCCATTTTATGACGGCCAGCCGGCTCATTGAAACAGATGGTTCCATCTACTCTGGACCACAGTCGGCTTACCGGAGTTTTACTTACCGCAAAAACAAATGGGGGTTTTTAAACCAGTGGTATGAGACTAAACCCTGGTTTACTCGCCTTAGTGACAATACGTACCAATGGGTAGTAAAAAACCGCAATTTTCTATATAAGCTCAGCACCGCCCTTTGGGGCAAAAACCCCGAGGAGCCGCGCCCTTTTTGGGTTATCTATCTAGCCGTTTGTCTGTATATTTTGTATCTGCTATTTTGAGAAAGTGTCTTGCAGCTGATTTAAAGCCAGCGCTGGCAGTGGGCCACTGCTCCGCAATTAAGGACAGTACTAAGTCAATTTGGGTTCCCAATTTTTCATGATGTTTCTGCAGTAGTTTCAAGCTAAATACCTTAACCGCAACCGTTTGTTCCGTGTCTTCCAAATAAGCCAAAGCCAGGTTGAGAGCCCAATGGCATTGTTTAGGAGTTAAATCCAGCAGGAGCAAGCTTCGCAGTAGTGATCGCGCTACAGCGGGATGTGTGGTATATTCCAACTGCTCCAAAAAATAGTCTACATGAACTTGAAATGCTTCCGGCCTATTTTCAACCGCATGCTGTAAAAGCCAGGCGGCTTTAGCCTGCAACTTTGAATCTTTCAATAAATTCAAAAGCTGTAAGTGGTGGTTATGAGAGTGCAAAACTGGCAATGCTGCTTGCACGGCCGCTTTTGACTTTACTTGGCGAAGGGTGGTCACTAACCAATCATCTAACATAATTAACTCGAACAATGGAGATGGGCACTAGTTGGCTTGGTAAAAGAAGTAAAATGCAAGCATTACTGCAAAAGAAAGAAGCCGCTTTCAACGCCTTGTTGGAAAAGAAAAGAGAAGAGTTTGAACGCTTAAAATCTTTTCAGGAAGATCAATTAGAAAGCATTAATGAAAGTCAGCAATTGGAGTCTCATGACATTATTGAGAACCCCGCTGAGAATCAAATGCGTGAGGTCCGCATAGAGAATAAAACTATAGATAAGCTGCAAGAGCAAGTGAAATATTTGGAAGGTTTTGAGTTTGAAACAGCGCGGGAAAAAGTAGATAATGGTACTCTTATCCTCACCAACCAAGGCAATTACATTGTAGCTGTCCCTGAGTTACTTTTTAAAGTGGAGGATGAAAAGTATACTGCTATTTCTAGCCATAGCCCCTTGTTTGAGGCCTTGGCGGGCAAAGAAAAAGGCGATGAAATCACATTTAACAATCAAAAATTTAAAATTGAAGGTGTAGCTTAGCGTAAAATTCTAAGCTTTGAAAGATTCATTAATAAAAGTCAGCTTCCTTTTGCTGGCTTTGTCCTTAGGCTCTTGCTCGGGGCAGTCTTCGCACTCGTTTTTGTACCAATGGCTTAAAGCCGATGAAAAAACTCTTGCTAACCAAGGGATAGTTCCTGGTTTGTACCAAGGGTTTGGTATGCAGACAACAGCTGGTAGCGGTCGTCACCTTAATCCGCCTAAAGCGAAGATTCTAAAAGTAACCACTTTAAAACCTTTTGGACCCGGCAGTTATTACCAGGCCCTTAAAGCTGAAGGTCCGCGTACCATAGTGTTTGAGGTAAGTGGCGCTATAAAGTATCCAGAGCAAAGCACCGTGGTAATAAATAGTGATTACTTAACCGTAGCTGGGCAAACTGCGCCAGGTAAGGGTGTGGCCATTTACGGTTTGCAGCATGTGGTGCGCGCCAATCACGTATTATTTGAGCATCTCCGTTTTAGAGCAGGAGACATGGGTACCGCTAAAAAAGTTAATAAAAAAGGCTGGACTCAGTTTAGCGAATGGGACTGTTTTAAAATAGGTGGAGATTACATCGTCTTCAAAAACTGCACGTTTAGCTGGGCCACTGATGAGCTTGTGCAAACCACAGGTAACCATATTTCTTTTTACCGTTGCCTTTTTATGGAAGGGCTTAACAGCCCCAAGCACCATAAAGGCCAACATAGCAAAGGGTTAATTCTTTTTAACCAGAGCGGTTATGATGGTGACAGTTTAGCAGTAATTCAAAACATATTTTTAAGTTGCCAAGACCGAAACCCACAATTGGGTGGACCCATTGGGGTGGTGATTGTGAATAATTTTATAGCCAATGCAAAATTTGGCATTGGCGTGGTACATAGCCCAAAAGGAGGACCAAAAGCTACCATAACGCATAACGTAATGCAAAACGTTTGGAAAAACCCCTTGCGCTACGTGCCACGGCCTGCGCACACCCGGGGGCAAGTTTATTTTGGCCCTCACCTAATTTACGGAACCCTCATAGAGTCACCGTGGACTTATGGTCAAAAACCTATTTTTTTAAGAGAGGCGCCAGGTTGGGAGGGTAAGCCAGGCTACAATCGAGCAGAGGAACCACCTCTGAATTTAGTGAATTACACCATGCTTTCGGTGCAGGACTTAAAGCCTTTTTTAGAAGATAAAGTTGGAGCTTTTCCTAAACAGAGAGACGCCAGTGAATTACGTCTTTTTTCCACCGTTTGGAAGAACGGGGAAGGCGCTATACCCAAGAGCGTAGAGGAAGCCGGGGGCTGGCCTCAATTACCAGAACTACAAGTGAAGTTAGATGTCCCCTCTAAGCCATTTGAATTGGCAGCCAATGGCTATACGCATTTAGAAAATTTTTTGACCATGCACCGTCTGAGCGTAGAGCAGTAAGAAAGCCGAACCTTTAGGGGATAAGTCAAGGAACCTTCTTGCGCTGCAGACTAGCAACCCGCATATTCTTACCGCGATTTGTATTTTTATGCGCTGCAGCCTGGTTTCTATTATCTATGCAAAAAATTGGTGAAAATAAGGGCTGCTGGAGAAAACAATTTTTGAGTTTTTTAAAACATGATGTCTAAAGTCCTGCTTCTCCTTTTATCCCTTGCGGCCTCCTTCGCATTAAGGGCCCAAGAACAAACCGCTCTAGAATGGCAAAAAGAAATGAATTCCGAATTTGCGGACAGCCTTACCAGTCCGCTTACCGAGGCGGATCGCGCTATTTTTGACGGTTTGCCATTTTACCCCATAGACAGTAGCTATCGGGTGCGGGCTTTTTTACAGCTTACGCCCGATAGTACCCCGTTCATTATGGCCACCACTACAGGCCGCAAAGCCCATTACCGTCAATATGCCTGGGCGCATTTTAGCCTCAAGGGCGATAGTTTAAAATTACCCATTTACCAAAGCTTGCGCCTGCTTAAAAAAGTAGGCTATGCTGATTACCTTTTTCTGCCCTTTACCGATGCTACCAACGGGGTAGGTAGCTATGGAGGAGGAAGGTATGTCAGTTTGCGTATGCCAGAAGAAGGTAGCAAATTGGTGATTGACTTTAATAAAGCCTACAATCCTTATTGTGCCTACAATGAGCGTTACTCTTGCCCCATCCCGCCCAAGGCAAACCATTTAAAGGTGGCGGTTGAAGCCGGGGTGAAAGCACCAGTTAACCATTAAATGCAGTTGAGCCCTAAATTACTCAAGCGCTTGCAGAAGCGTGAAAAGAAGCTAAAACGGCTGCGCAGCAGGCATAAACGAGGTGGTATTAATTATGATTTAGCCGCCAGAATCAACCAGTTGGAAGCCAAACAAAAAACGGAGCTTTGGCCCCTACTGTTAGAAGAACAACCCCATTGGCAAGCCGTGGCCCATGAGAATCAGCGGTTACTGGCTCAAGAACAGGTTTTGGCAAAGGTTACCCGCGAAAGCGGTTCAACCTACGCAACTTACAGCAGTCAACTTAGGGGTGGAATACGCAAAAACGGCTATCTGTATTTGACCACTGAGCAGAATGTTTGGCTCCTGAATATTTTTTCGCAATACTATCGGTACACCACTTTTAGCGGTACCATTAATGGATTAGGCCTGGCACGTGTTGCGGGCCAAGGGGTGGGTCTTTCACTATTTGGCGACCGGGTACCGCAGGAGTTTAAGGCTGATATCACCAAAGAGGGAGGGCTGATTATGCGCAAAACCAAAGACTACTGGGAGTCACACGGTGGGTACTTTATGAAAAGCTTGGTAGCCGATCCATTTAAAGGTAATGAGAATAAACGTCAGCAATTCTTGCAAAACCGCCAGCGGTTGCTAAAAGCGCTGAATGATTTTAGAAAGAAGCTGTTGATGTAAGTTCTTGGGCTTAGGCTAAAACTGCCTACGCAAATGTTTGTCGTGCTCAAAATCTCAATCAAACCCATAAAAAAGCCCCGAATCACCTTCGGGGCTTGGAGTAGCGAGGGCGAGACTCGAACTCGCGGCCTCAGCATTATGAGTGCTGCGCTCTAACCGGCTGAGCTACCTCGCCAAATCTCAAAATCAAGCCTTTTGTTTGAGGGCTGCAAATATAGCCTTAATTCACTTTTTGCAAAGTGCTATTGCCTAAAATTTGGTCTTTACTTTTTTTTATATTGCGCGGCCATCTGTAAAAACACTATTTGATTAAAATATGACCACACAAGAAAAAATAAAGTTCGAGCTTGAAATCCCCGTAAAGGCCTCACCGCACATGCTTTTTCCATATTTATCTACACCTAGCGGCCTATCTGAATGGTTTTCAGATGACGTAAACTCACGCGGAGAAAAATTCACCTTCATTTGGGATGGTGAAGAACGTTCGGCCATGCGGCTTTCTAAAAAGACCGATAAATTCATTCGTTTCCAATGGGAAGATGATGTCGAGGAAGAGAACAATTACTTTTTTGAATTCAAAATTCAGGTAGACGAGCTTACCAATGACGCATCCCTCATAATCACCGATTTTAGTGATGAAGAAGAAATAGAGGAAGATAAACTTCTTTGGGAAAGCCAAGTAAACGAATTGTTGCACACCATTGGCTCTTAAGATGAATGCCACTAAGGTCATTCAAAAAAATAAAGCTTTTCTTATCCCGGTTCTGATTTTCATCTTAACCGGGATTGTTTTTTTAAGCCTTTACTCCAAGGCGCAAATTCACCTGACGCAAAATAGTTGGCACGGCCCCATAAGTGATTACTTTTTTAAGTATCTCACGCATTTGGGAGATGGGCTGGTTTTTGCTCCCTTAGCCTTGTTTTTGGCCTTGATCAAATGGCGCTATTTTTTCGGCTTGATCATTGCTGCTGTTTTAACCCTAATAGTCAGTGCGGGCCTGAAGCATCAATTCAAAGAAATGGAAAGACCTGTAAAATACTTTGAGAACTTAGCAGATCTTCATTTAGTGGAAGGCGTTCATAATCATAGCTACAAGTCTTTTCCCAGCGGACATACCACTACGGCCTTTGCAGCCTGGGGTTTTTTGGCATTGCTCATCAGGCGTAAGCCCTGGCAGTTTGGCTTGGCTGTTTTGGCAATGCTTGTTGGCTACTCTCGTATTCACATCTCACAGCATTTTTTAATTGATGTAATAGCGGGGGCCATTTTAGGAAGTGGAATTGCCTTATTTTCGTACCTGCTTTCACAATATCTAAAGGCGCCTTGGTTGCAAAAAGGGCTCGTGAAAAAGTAGGGTAGTGAAGTATTTAGATCGATTCACCATTTTTTGGCTGGTAATAGCGGCCGCCTTTTTTTTGCCAGGACTGGGCAATGTTCATCTCTTTGATTGGGATGAAATAAACTTTGCCGAGCTAGCGCGTGAAATGGTGGTTACCGGAGACTGGCTGCGCCTGCAAATAAACTACGAGCTATTTACAGAAAAACCGCCATTTTTCTTTTGGCTTCAGGGTATTAGTATGCATTTGTTAGGGGTAGGTGAATACGCAGCCCGCTTACCCAATGCGCTTTTGGGCATGCTGGTTTTACCGTTCCTTTACGTGAGCGGTAAGTTTTTAATTGATCGAAAATTTGGCTTTCTCTGGGCTTTAAGCTGGTTTGGTAGCGTTTTGCCGTTCCTCTATTTCAAGTCAGGAATTATTGATCCTTATTTCAATTTCTTCACCTTCAACGGTCTTTTTTTCTTAATTCACTTGATTTGGAAGAAAAAAGGACGTGAAGAGGTGTATTTTTCCAAAACCAGCGCTACCTACTTGTGGCTTGCGGGCATTTCTATGGGCCTTGCAGTTCTAACTAAGGGCCCTGTAGCCTACTTAGTTATCACACTCACTTTAGGAAGTTATTGGCTCAGCAACGGCTTTAAAACGGGATTGCCTTTTGTTTCTTTTGTAAAATTCTCCTTGATTGGCCTGTCGGTTTTCTCATTCTGGCTTTTGGTAGATATGCTACTTCATGGCCCAGCCTTTCTCATTGAGTTTACCATAAGGCAGTGGGAATTGCTCACACAAAATGACGCGGGACATGGCGGTTTCCCTGGATATCATTTTGTAGTGCTTTTGGCGGGTTGTTTTCCAGCCAGCATTTTTGCCTTAAGAGGATTCAGCAGAATCAGCGGATTAAAAGCGCCTCATTTAAAAGATTTTCAGCGTTGGATGGTTACGCTTCTTTTGGTCGTTTTAGTGCTTTTTAGCCTGGTGAACACCAAAATTGTGCACTACAGCTCTTTAGCTTATTACCCGCTAACCTATTTATCGGCATTAGTACTCTGGCATTATGCAGAGCGGCAGAAAAAGCTCAAATACTGGATGATTATCGGTATTCTAATCATTGGATTTTTAGCCTTGGCACTAAGTATTGCATTGCCCTGGGCAGGAAACCACATTGAGACTTTAAAACCCCTTTTTGAAAAAGACCCTTTTGCAAGGGCTAATTTACAGGCTCAGGTAAACTGGGCGCAGTGGCATTACCTACCGGCCGTATTTCTTGGTTTGGTCTTACTGGTTTTTAGCGTCTTCGCGCGAAAGCGCCAGGTTGTAGCTATACGGGTCCTTTTTATGGGTACGGCTATTTGGTGCGCGCTGGTTTTGGGCTTTTTTATTAAAAATATAGAAGCCTACAGCCAAAAAGCTGCCGTGGGCTTTTTTGAGGATTTAGTGCAGGAAGAGTGCTACGTAACTACCTTTGGCTATAAGAGTTACGTGCCTTGGTTTTATGCAAAAATTCAATCCCACACAAACCCTAATGCTACTCAAAAAGAGTGGCTTTACCACGGCAAAGTAGACCGGCCGGTGTACATATGCACCAAAATAAATAAGGTAGAAAAACTGGAAGAAGCCATACCAGATGCCCAGTTCTTATATGCTAAGAATGGCTTTTTCTTTTACAAAAGGGACCCTAAACCGTAGCCTTAACACGGCCCGGGTTGGTAAGATAATTGGGTTGAATTAGTCCCCACTTGGCTAGGCGGTATTGTGCACTCACCTTTAAAACCCCTAAACCGTAAATTGCACTGCGCTTTAGATTAATAGAACTGGCTTCATCAAAATATTTGGTGGGGCAGGTAACTTCCCCAATCTCAAAGCCCTTGTAAAATATTTGCCCCAGCATTTGGTTATCAAACACAAAGTCATCTGAATTGCAATTGTAATCTACTGCCTCCAATACTTCGCGTGAAAACGCCCGGTAGCCGGTATGGTATTCGCTCAGCTTTTGGTTCATCAGCTCATTTTGTATAAAAGTGAGAATACGATTGGCCACATATTTATACCAGGGCATCCCTCCGCGTAGAGCGCCCTTTCCTAAAATTCGGGAGCCCAATACCACCGGATACAGATCATTGGCGATAATGAAGCACATACTTTCAATCAACTTTGGAGTATACTGGTAATCGGGGTGGAGCATAATTACAATATCGGCTCCAATTTCAAGGGCTTTATTGTAGCAGCTCTTTTGATTGCCCCCATAGCCACGGTTTTGCTCGTGTGAAATAATGTGCCTTATACCCAATTCTTTAGCCAGAATAACTGTATTATCGTTGCTTTTGTCATCTACCAGCACAACGTCATCTACGAAATCCATGGGTATTTCGCGGAAAGTTTTCTCCAGCGTTTTACCGGCATTGTAGGCAGGCAAAACCACCGCTATTTTTTTATCCTTAATCATGGTGAGCAAAAATAGAGTTTTCTAAAATAGTCTTAGAGCCGTTTTAATGATAGATTTTTGTAGATTTCCGCCCGCAAAATCATCCAATCCAAAAAGGTGAAGTTTAAATTCTTATTGATTCTTGTGTGCTTTGTTGCGTACTTAGCTGATGCTCAAACCATAAGTGGTAGAGTGGTAGAGGGGAAAAATGAATCTCCGGTCTATTTGGCCAATGTGGTAGTGAAAGGGACCACTCAGGGAACCACCACAGATTTGGACGGTAGATTCTCCATAATTCTAAAGAATCCGCAATTTCCGGTAACCTTGGAAATAAGTTTAATAGGCTATAAAACTCAAACCATGGTTTTGCCGTCGGCTCAGTCTAATCTGAAAATTGCTTTGGCTGAAGACTCTGAAATGTTGGCTGAGGTAAGTGTGGTAGAGCAACGCCTCAGTGAAAAACAACGTGAGAGTGCCCTTACGGTGGAGGCCTTGGATGCATTGGCTATTAAAGAAACCCCGGCTGCCAATTTTTATGAGGCCCTGGGAAATTTAAAGGGGGTTGACCTCACATCCGCCAGTATAGGCTTTAAAATTATTAACACTCGCGGATTCAATTCTACTGCTCCAGTCCGAACCTTACAGCTCATTGATGGTGTTGACAATCAAGCACCAGGCTTAAACTTTTCTTTGGGTAACTTTTTAGGGGCCAGCGAGTTGGATATTGCCAATGTGGATATTATTGCCGGAGCCAGCACGGCCTTTTATGGTCCGGGTGCTTTTAATGGGGTGATTTCTATGACCACCAAAGATCCCTTTCTATACCAAGGCCTTTCAGCTAGCGTAAAAGTGGGGGAGCGGGCGCTTACGGAAACGGCTGTGCGCTACGCAGAGGCTTTTAAGCTTTTCAGCGATGAATATGAAGATTTTGCCTTCAAAATCAACTTATTCTACTTAACTGCCAATGACTGGGAAGCCGATAACTACAATCCGGTAGACGGTTCTCCGGTGGGAGCCGATAACCCAGGTCGCTTTGATGCAGTAAATGTTTATGGCGATGAAAGCTTAGCCTCTAATAATGGCAGTGATGACTTAACAAGTGCACGTTTTAATGATAATGCTGGCTTAGGCATTTTTTACCGTCCCGGTTACCGTGAACCCGATTTAGTAGATTACGATACCCGCAATTTTAAAGGTAACGCAGGAATATTTTACAAAACCAAAAATGATATCCAATTTGGCTATACCTTCAATTATGGTGCAGGTACTACGGTATACCAAGGGGAAAACCGCTTTAGCCTCAACAACATTCAGTTTTTCCAAAACATCTTTGAGCTTAAAAAGAAAGATAAATTCTTTGTGAGGGCCTATACTACTTATGAAGATGCAGGGGATAGTTACGATGCCGTTTTAACAGCTTTTAAAATGAATAACGCCACAATTGGCGAAGAAGGAAGCTGGAACACGGATTACTCGCGAACTTGGACTAGGTTTAGATTTCTACGCATGGGCAATAATTTTTTGAGCCCGAATAGGTTCTTTGAGGATTCCGCTAACTTTTCAATTCTTAACCCTGATCTTACCGAGGGAGAGTATAATGAGATTTTGAATAATAATAATGGTCTTTTGAGGTATTTGCATGATTCTGTCCTAAAGTATAGAACACAAGACAGACCCTTACCTGGCAGCGCGGCTTATGATTCGCTTTTTAAAGACGTAACTAGTCGAACCTTCACAGAAGGCGGTTCGAGGTTTTTTGATCGTTCCGCTCTCTATCACATTATGGGTGAGTATCAATTTAATCTACCCTATGAGATTAACCTAAGATTGGGCGGTAATTACCGCATGTACCTCCCCAACAGTCGTGGTAACATTTTTGACGAAGTAATTCCTGAATCCATTGTGACCGATAGTGTGGGTAATTTGGTGAGCCAGCGCTACCGCCAAATACGGAATGAAGAGTTTGGCGCTTACTTGGGCGCTGAAAAAAACTTTTTAGGCGAGGTTTTAAAAGCTAACGCCACCTTACGACTGGATAAAAATCAAAACTTTGATTACCTTATTTCTCCTGCAGCCTCGCTGGTTTACAATATCAATGCGGAGCACACCGTAAGGGGGTCCTTAGGAAGAGCGATCCGGAACCCAACTTTGCAGGATCAATATTTGCGCTATGATGTGGGCCGGGCTATCTTATTAGGAAATATAAATGGCTATGATTCCTTGGTATCTATAGAGTCTTTTGATTTTTACCGCAGTCAACCTAATCTACTACGTGAAAATCTTGATTTTTTTAATGTTGACCCAATAGAGCCAGAACGAGTAACCACAGTTGAAATAGGCTACCGCGGCTCTTGGTTCAAACGTTTGTTTGTAGATTTTAACACCTATTACAGCTGGTATACCAATTTCATCGGTTTTCAATTCGGGCTTGACCCCACATTTTTTCCAGCCGCTCCAAATCAGGTTGCTGGTGTGCAAGCTTACCGAATTGCCGCTAACGCTCGTGATTTGGTAACCACGCTTGGCCTTAATATAGGGCTGAATTATTACATTGATGATCACCTTACCGCTACTGGCAATTACAGCTTTAACCGTTTAAATCAGGCCAATGATGTGAATCCCATTGTGCCCGCTTTTAATACGCCTGAGAACAAGTTTAATTTAGGAATCAACGGACGGTCCTACAAACTCTTTAAAAACCGTAATCACACGCAGGGTTTTGCGGTCACCTACAAATGGGTAGAAGGATTTACTTTTGAGGGATCGCCCCAGTTCACTGGTTTTATTGAAAGTTACGGACTTTTAGATGCGCAAATTTCATACGCATTACCAGATTATAAAGTAACTTTAAAGCTTGGAGCATCTAATGTTTTGAACAATGAAGTGTTCCAGGTATACGGGGGGCCAAGAGTAGGGCGCTTAGCCTATTTCTCGGTAACCTATGAATTGTAATCAAGTTTTATGTTTAATTTAAATGTTTCAAAAATGAAAAAACGGCTACTTCTGATTATGGCTCTGGCCTCGGGAGTTACATTTGCCCAAACTCGCTACAATGACGAGGTATTCTCACAGGTAAATGTAACATCTGATGTTACTTACGCCACTAACATTGACTTTTTGACCTCAGACTTTAGTGACCCTGCTCAGGTGCAGGCAGACCTTACCGCAATTAAAACAGCAATTGCAACGGGTCAGCCTATTCCAGCCACCTACTATGATCCAGCGGATGCTAACTCAGATTTGAAAGTTACGGAAGTGAAAATGGATATTTATGAACCCGTGGGCGATACGGTAAGCAACCGACCCTTGGCCATTTACATTCACACTGGTAACTTTTTACCACCCGGTGTCAATGGGGGTATTAATGGTTCTAAGAATGATAGCTCAGCTATTGTTATGTGTGAGAAGCTGGCTAAACGCGGTTTTGTAGCTATTGCTGCCAACTACCGTTTAGGCTGGAACCCCTTAGATCCCAACCAGTTTGTACGCAGGGCACAATTATTAAACGCTGTGTATCGCGCTATTCACGATATGAAAGAATTGGTAAGGGTTACCCGCGCAGATGCGTCTAATCTAGGCATTGACCCTACCAAAATCGCCTTTTTTGGTGAAGGTTCTGGAGGTTATGTGGCTTTAGCTTATGCAACCCTAGACAAATGGTCTGAAGTGGAAATTCCTAAGTTTATTAATCCAGCTACCAGCAGTTCTTTCGTAGACTCTAATCAGGTGGGCAATATTGAAGGTTTAGGTGGTTTACTAAATCTGTATGAAGACAACGGACAACCTACTGATATCAGCTTCTGCCTGAATATGGGTGGCGCATTAGCCGATATTTCCTGGCTTGAAGCTGGTGATCCGGCCATGGTGGCTTTTCACAGTGTACGGGACCCTTTTGCGCCTTTTGGGAATGGAACGGTAGTAGTGCCAACCACTCAAGAAGACGTTGTGGATGTGTCGGGTGCCAACGTGTTTATGCAAAAGGCTAATCAGCTGGGTAACAACGCGTCTTTCACCAGCCAAACTTTTAATGACCCCATTACCCAGGCTGCTCGCGCGCGTTACGGACAAACCTACGCTTATATTTTCCCGGCACCTTTTGATACCATTAGCGTAAATACCAACGTAGAAGGTCTTTATCCGGTAATTCGTCCGTTAACTACCAGTGGTAACTTATTTTTAAATGTAGGTTCACCTTGGCAGTGGTGGGATCCTAATGGCCCCATTGCTTCGCAGACAGTTCCTGGTTCTAACCCGCCTGTAACCTACCATCAGCAAGGCTTAGCGGGTAACCCTAATATGTCGCCTAGCTTTGGTAGAACCTATCAAGACACCATTTTAGGCTATGCTGTGCCTAGAATGATGTTTACCCTAAATCTCATTGGCAATGAAGAGTATGCGGTAAACAATTTTGTAGACCTGTATCCTAACCCGGCTGGTAACGAGCTGAACTTAACCATCACTGATGCAGACTTGGTAGTAAACAACTTTGAGGTGCTTAATACAGGTGGATCGGTTGTAATGCAAGGCGAAGTTTCAAACCTGAGTAACCGTATAAACATTACGCAGCTTAGCAAGGGAGTGTATTTTCTCAAGCTAAATACCAACAAAGGAACATCCCTTCAGAGATTTGTAAAGCAATAGCTAAACAATCCGCTTATTAAAGAGTAATTAAAGCCCTGCTTGGCAAAAACAAGCAGGGCTTTTTCAATACCTCACTTTATGGCTTTTATTTTTAATGATCAGGTTTACACCGATGAGCATTTTTCGGTCCATCCGGGAAACCGTGGTTTAAACTACGGAGACGGAGTTTTTGAAACCCTCAGGTATTCCTTTGGCAGGATTAATTTTTGGGAAGATCACTATTTCCGTTTAATGGAAGGGATGCGTATTATGCGTATGGAAATACCCATGAGCTTTTCACCCGAATTTTTAGAGGAAAAACTGAAGCAGTGCGTAGAGGCGAATGGACTAAAGGAAAAGGCCGCTCGGGTCAAAATTTTGGTTACGCGTAAAAACGGAGGATTCTACACACCTGAAAATAATAAAATAGATTATTTAATTACGGCTACACCTCTGAATGAGGCAAGCTTTCAATTGAATGAACAGGGTTTGAATATTGACCTTTACAAAGATTTTTACAAAGCCAAAGGCTTGCTTTCCAACATAAAAACCACCTCGGCTCAGCTGTATGTGGTAGCCTCTGTGTACCGACAAGAAAATGGGTTGGACGAATGCCTCTTACTAAATCCTGATAAAGAAGTATGTGAAGCTATTAGCTCAAACCTGTTTTTAATTGATGGGGATGAGCTCTTGACTCCACCGCTGAGTACGGGCTGTCTGAAAGGAATCATCCGGAAGAAAATTTTAGCTTTTGCTCCAAAAATAGGTTTAACCGTAAGGGAAGAAGCTTTTTCACCCTTTAAACTACAAAAGGCCGAGGAAGTGTTTTTAACCAATTCAATTCAAGGAATACGCTGGGTAGAACGTTACCGAAAGAAAACCTTTGTTTCCACTAAAACCGCCAAAATTTTACAGCGCCTGAATACCGAGGTAGCGCTTAATTCAAACTAGGGTCACTGGGCGCGTTTAACCAAATAGAAAACTCTTCACCTTGGCTGCGCATCACTTGCAACCACATGTCACCAGGTTTATCGGTAAAGGGGTTCACAGAACTTGCTTCGTTTACCAGCCAGCTTTTTTGTTCCAGTTCATCTTCTAGCTGCCGCGCGCCCCAGCCACTATAGCCTAAGTAAAAACGAATGTCGTTAGTTTGAATGAGCTCCGAGCGGATTAACTCTTTCAAGGGTTCCAAGTCACCACCCCAATGCCAGCCATTGGCAATAGGTTGTCCTCCAGGAATCAAATCTCCCTTACGGTGGATGAAAAACAAACTGTCATCCCGCACCGGTCCCCCATAGTATACAACGCCTTTAAGTGGCGGGAAATCAATTAATAACTCGTTGAGGTTAAAGCTTAAAGGACGATTAAGTACAAACCCCACACTGCCCTGTGGATTATGATCAGTTAACAGTACTACAGCCTTATCAAAGTTAGGATCCCCTAACAGAGGTTGTGCAATCAGCAGTCTTCCGGCTTGGGGTAACAGAGATTCATTCTTCATATAGCCCCAATGTAATTGTACTACTTTATTTTTGCAAGGATTAAACGGTTTTATGAAGGAAGAATTACAGGATTTACGCGAAAACTATCAAAAAGGAACTTTAGAGCTGGCCGAGGTAGCTGATCAACCACTTGATCAATTTAAAGCCTGGTTTAGTGCGTACAAAAAAACAGAACCTAAAGATGCTAATGCTTTTATTTTGGCTACGGCTTCTTCCGAGGGGAGGGTAAGCAGCCGCGTACTGCTGCTAAAAGGTGTGGATAAAGGTGGCTTTGAATTTTATACCAATTACCAAAGTCATAAAGGGCAACAAATGGCTGAAAATGCCTGGGTTAGCCTCACTTTCTTTTGGCCTGAACTGGAACAACAGATTCGGGTAGAGGGAAAGGTTGGTAAAATGACGGAGGAAGAATCAGAAGCCTATTTCAAAAGCCGCCCCTTAGGTAGTCAGATAGGAGCGTGGGTTTCACCGCAAAGCACAGAAATCGCCAGCCGTGAGGAATTGGAAAAGCGCCAAAAGCACTATAAAGAAAAGTTTGGTAATGAGGTGCCGCGTCCACCGCATTGGGGCGGCTACCGCGTAATGCCTGAAAGAGTGGAGTTTTGGCAGGGCAGACCCAGCCGCCTTCATGACCGTATTCAATACATAAAAAAAGGCGAACAGTGGGAAACTGTTCGCCTTGCGCCTTAAGGCCCGAAGTGCTTACTTTTTCATCTTCTTTTTGTAATCGGCAATAGCCTCCGATATCATTTTATTGTAGCTAAACTCTTGATCTTTAGCTTCGGCTTCAGCTTGCCCCATTTCAAGGGCCATGCTGGCTGATTTTACAGCCTTATCGTAAGAGCCTAGGTCAGCCAGTATCTCTGATTGGAGGTAATGACTGTACCAGCTATCGCGGTTAAGCGCAATAGACTGGTTTACGTAATCTAAAGCCATTTTATCATCAATATCATTATTGAAGTAATAATTGGCAGCGTTACGGTACACGCGCCACTTGTCCTCATCTTTGGCTTCGCCAATGGCTACCTTAATATTTTCAAGTGCTTTTTGCTGCGTTTTTACCTTAATGGGCACGGCAACTTTGGTGTTTTCCCAATGCAAGGTCAGTAGCGCGGTTTCATTGCGTAATTCGTTTACGTCAATAGTGAAGCTCTCCTGCGTTTCAGCTTCCATGGGCTGCACTTCCACAACCGCTACGTTTTTGCCTTCGTCAAAATTCCCGGTGCCCCAAAGCTCTGTTTCTTTGTTAAGAATAACGGTCCATTCGGCTTGAGAGGGAATTGAAAACAAAGAGTAAGTACCGGCTGCTACCTCTTCGCCACCAAAATTTACTGGGGTAGAAAAGGTGATTTGCGTAGCCTTGTTGGCTCCCGTGCGCCAGAGTTCATCATAGGGTACCAGGGTACCAAAAACCTCACGGTCCTTAACGCTGGGTCTGGAATATTTAACCGTTACATCTGTGAGACCTACGCGTTGCTGGAGTGTAGCTGAAGGGCTGGGCTGTGGTAATTCCTGGGCCACACTGGGTAAGGTAAAAGCGGCACACAGTAAAAGTGTTGCTAATTTTCTCATAGGGTATTTCTGTTTTTATGTTGATGGATTAATTTGCTGTAAAGAACCGTTTTTTTCTGCCCATTGTTCCAAAGAAGTGGTGCTGCATTGCTGCGCAAAGCGCTGATAAGTTTCGTCAAAGGCCGCTCGGCTGGCCACTGCCTCAAATTGTTGATTCAACAAAGCGGTAAACAGCTCCGAAAATTCCCTAACGGCATGCTCATTTCCTTGCGCTGCGCTAATGTAATCGGCCAGGTGATGATGTTCCACATATTTTAGAAATAGTGGATTGGCTAAGCGCCCCACTGCAAAACGCAACCCTGCCTTAGCCGCTATAGGCAAATCCAGTACATCATCGTAAAAGTAAGCTACTTCACCAGGGCTTAGGTTGGCATTATCGCAGAAATGCAAAAAGGCCATTTCCTTGTTTTTGCAGTTTTCATACACGGCATTTATATGGTCTCTTTTTGCCCAGGCTAAAGCCGAGGGGTTTTGATCTCCACAAATAATGGCTACTTTTAAATGCGCCCCGGTGCTCCGGTAAATGCCATAGCGCATAAGACTCACGCCCATGGCGTCTACATCACTGAAGTTACTGTTTGCATTGGCTCCCTTAGAACCATCGTTAAATACCCCGTCCCAATCAAAAACCAATGCCTTAATTGAGGGGAGCTTTTCCCGCATGGTAAAAGAGCTACTGATAAACTGCCCGCCTATGTCTACAAAGTAGGCTTCCAGATCTGCTAATTCCATTTTTTAAAATTTGGTTCAAGTTAAGCATCCCGCGAGTTTTTGCGGGGATACGTTACCAACAAACCACCGTTAATAAGAGTAACGCTCTTAAAGTGCCCTTAATTTGGGCTTAACCTTTTTAAAAAAAATTTACACAGTTTTTAAAAAGCTCTTTACAACTATGAAAAAGCGCAAAGTTGAAGTGGTGGTATTATCAGATATACACCTGGGCACCTACGGCTGCCGGGCCAAAGAATGCTACCAGTACCTGAAGTCCATAAAGCCCAAAACTCTTATCCTTAACGGAGATATAATTGACATTTGGCAATTCAGGAAGCGCTACTTTCCACAAAGCCACCTCAAGGTGATTAAGCAGCTTTTCTCCATGGCCTCCAAAGGCACGCAAATCTATTACCTCACGGGTAATCATGATGAGGCTTTGCGGAAATTCACTGATTTAGACCTGGGGAATCTCCACCTAAGTGATAAGCTCGTATTAAAACTCAACGGCAGAAAAGCCTGGTTTTTTCACGGTGATGTTTTTGACGCGTCTATTCAAAATGCTAAATGGATTGCACGCTTAGGCGGTTGGGGCTATGATTTACTCATTTTAATCAACAGTGTGAGCAATTGGTGCCTTGAAAAAATGGGACGTGAACGCTACAGCTTTTCTAAAAAAATAAAGAACAGCGTTAAAAAGGCAGTAAAATTCATCACTGACTTTGAAGAAACAGCAGCAGAGCTGGCTATTGAAAACGGCTATGACCATGTGGTTTGTGGTCATATTCACCAGCCGCAAATTAGAAAAATCACTAACGACAAAGGTGAAGTCTTGTACCTAAACTCAGGCGACTGGATAGAAAACCTCACCGCTTTGGAGTACCACAAGGGCCACTGGCAATTGTACGAGCATAACACCGCCTTAGAAGAGCAGCATAGCCCTGATGATATTGAGATTGAGGCACTATCTTTTGATCTTTTGCGGGAACGCATCACTGCACTTAACACCACCAGTCTCTGATGCCTAAAATACTATACGCCCTGCAAGGAACTGGTAATGGGCATGTGGCTAGGGCCCGAGAAGTAGTACCCCTTCTTAAGCAATACGCAGACGTAGACGTAATGCTGGGGGGTGACCAAAGTCAGGTAGAACTTGATTTTCCGGTGAAATACCAAAGCAAAGGACTTACGTTCATTTACAATCAAAAAGGCCGTATTTCTCTGCTAAAAACCTTGCTCAAAAACAACCTGCTAAGGCTGCTCAAAGAAATTATTCAACTGCCAGTGCATCAATATGACTTGGTAATTAATGATTTTGAATGTGTGAGCGCCTGGTCTTGCAAGCTCAAGGGTAAAACCTGCGTGGCAATGGGGCATCAGGCTGCATTTCTCAAAAAGACCACGCCAAGGCCTAAGCGCCAAAGCTGGTTAGGAGAGTTTATTCTTAAATATTATGCGCCCCCTAACAAAGCTATTGGCTTTCACTTTGATAAGTATTCGTCCAACACCTTCACCCCGGTTATCCGTAAAGAAATACGAGAAATGGAGCCCGTAACAGGCGAGCATTTTACCGTGTATTTACCGGCCTATGGTCTTAAAGAACAGATCAAATGGTTAAGCCAGTTCACGAATACGCATTGGGAGCTTTTCTCTAAAGAAGTTCAATCGCCTCAGCAAATAGGTAAAGTTTTAGTGCGCCCCATCCATGCCCAAACCTTTGCAGAAAGCCTACGCACCTGCCAGGGAATCCTCACCTCTGCCGGATTTGAAAGCCCAGCCGAAGCCTTACATTTAGGCAAAAAGTTATTGGTGATTCCTATTGCTGGCCAATACGAGCAACTCTGTAACGCGGCCGCATTACAGCGTATGGGCGTGCCCGTGGCACAAACTTTAAATAGCCGTTCCTGTAGGCTCATCGGCCGATGGATTTACAGTGAAAATAAAGTTGCTAAAGCTTTCCCATACATCCTGCCTCAAATAATTGAGAATCTGTTAGTCCAAGAATTTAGTGCCTTAAAGCCACCCCATTTGCATACTAAAACAAGCCTTCTTCCGGTTAACAGTAATTCCTAATAGATTTACTAATTTTGCCGCTCGTTTTAGAATGAGAGTACAACAACTATTTTTTACCGTTTTGGCCATTGTTTTGATGAGCGCGTGTGGTGAGTACCAGAAGGCGGTTAAAAGCAATGATGCTGAGCTTAAGTACCAAGTAGCCAAAGAGCTGTTTGAAGAAGAAAAGTATCAGAAGGCTTACCCGCTTTTTGATGACTTATTAATTCTTTTTCGCGGCACCCAAAAGGCTGCCGAGGTGTATTATTATTATGCTGAGACCTCCTTTTACCTGGAAGACTACATTTTAGCGGCTTACCATTATAAAAATTTCGCAAAAACTTTCCCCAACCATGAGAAAACCGAAATGGCTTATTACATGGTCGGTTATTGCTACTATCTTCAATCGCCAGAGCCCAGCTTAGACCAGAGCTACACTTTTAAAGCCATTAATGACTTACAGCTTTTTGCCAACCTTTATCCCAGTAGTGATAAATTGCTAAGCGCCAATGAGCTCATTGATGAGTTAAGAGCCAAATTGGAAATCAAAGCTTTTGATCGCGCTAAGCTTTACTACCGCACCAGCCATTTTCAGGCAGCTGTTGTAGCATTCAACAATGTATTAGATCAATACCCTGATACAGAATTTAGAGAAGAAGTGTTGTATTACCGCTTGTTAGCCGCTTACAAATTAGCTGACAACAGTATCATCAGTAAAAAACGCCAGCGCTTTATAGAAAGCCGCACCGCCTACCGTGAGTTTTTGAACCTCTACCCAAACAGCACTTACGCCCAAGACGTAAAAGAGCTGTATAGTAATATTCAAGAAAAAATTTCAAGTTTAAACCCAGAATCATAAGTAGACAAAATGGACTACAAAAAAACAGACGCAGCCAAGAATACCGAAACGCGCGACAAAAATAGAATCGACGCACCCACTAATAATCTTTACGAAGCCTTGGTGGTTTTAAGCAAAAGAGCTGATCAAATAGGCGAAGACCTGAAGGTTGAGTTGCACGAAAAGCTTGAAGAGTTTGCCACTCAAAATGATTCTTTAGAGGAGATTTTTGAAAATAAGGAGCAGATTGAAGTATCTCGTTTTTACGAAAGCCTGCCTAAACCAACGGCCATTGCTTTGAATGAGTGGTTGGAGGACAAGGTGTACTTCCGCAGACCCAATCAAGAGGAGGAAGATTAAAACATGTTGAGCGGAAAAAAAATACTGCTGGGAGTTACTGGTGGTATTGCCGCTTACAAAGCCACCTATTTGGTGCGCTTATTGGTCAAGGCTGGAGCCGATGTGCGCGTCATTCTCACTCCGGCCGCCCGAGACTTTGTGACCCCACTAACCTTAGCTACTCTTAGCAAGAACCCGGTTTTGTGGAATTTCTTTGAAAAGGATGATCCGGAAGGGAAGTGGCACAATCACGTAGAATTAGGCCTTTGGGCCAATCTTCTTATTGTAGCGCCCGCTACTTCTAATACCCTGGCCAGTATGGCTACTGCCAAAGCTGATAACCTTCTGCTAGCCACGTATCTTTCGGCAAAATGCCCTGTTTTTTTGGCCCCGGCCATGGACTTAGATATGTACCAACATCCGGCCAACCAAAAAAATTTAGACTACCTACAAAGTATAGGAAACCATATTATACCCGCTGAAAGCGGTGAATTAGCCAGCGGGCTAGAAGGCAAAGGACGCATGGCAGAACCTGACACTATTTTTGATTTTATCGAAAATACCTTGCGCCAACAGCAAAAACTAGCTGGTAAAAAAGTCTTGATTAATGCTGGGCCTACGTATGAGTCTTTAGACCCGGTACGATTTTTAGGCAATCGCTCTAGCGGAAAAACGGGCATAGCTCTAGCCGAAGCGGCCCATCAGATGGGAGCAGAAGTAACCTTGGTTCTAGGGCCAACCCACCTGCAGCCAAAAGAAAAAAACATAAAGCTAATACGGGTAGAAAGCACCGCAGAAATGTTAAACGCTTGTGAAGCGCACTTTGATAATTGCCATCTGGCCATTTTATCTGCGGCAGTTTCAGATTATCGACCAGAGCATCAGGCCCAACAAAAAATAAAGAAGAAAGGCGAAAAGCTGTTACTGAGATTGGTGCAAAACCCTGACATTCTCAAAGCTCTGGGCCAAAAAAAGAAAAAGCAGTTGCTGGTTGGATTTGCTTTGGAAACTGAGAATGCACTGGAAAATGGAAAAGCCAAATTGTACAATAAAAACTGCGATTTAATAGTTCTTAACAGCCCAGACAATAAAGAACGAGGCTTTGGCCACGATACCAATGAAGTGCATCTACTGAGCCATCAAAAAGAGCCCCTACATTTAGAATTAAAAAGTAAGACTGCTTTAGCGCATGAAATACTGGATTATATTACCGCTACTTTTTCTATATAACCTATGTGTGTTTGCTCAAGAGCTTAACGCCAGCGTGCAAGTGTTGGCGCCCAAGGTTCAAACATCAGACCGCAGGGTGTTTAAAACTTTAGAAACAGCCGTAAGCGAATTTCTTAATAATCGAAAATGGACGGACGAGAACTACCAGCCTGAGGAGCGCATTCAGTGCCAGTTTCTCATCAATATTGAGGAGAAAAATAACAACAGCTACAGCGGCTCTATTCAGGTTTTTTACAGCCGCCCTATTTTTAACTCAGACTACAAGTCACCGGTAATGGTGCACCAAGATGGGGACTTTAACTTTGACTACATTGAATTTGATAGGCTGGATTTTGCCGAAAATACCTTCATAAGCAACCTAACCAGCGTTTTGGCCTTTTATGCGTACATCATAATAGGTTTTGATCATGATACCTACGCTCTAAATGGAGGCACCAAATACTATGGTCTGGCCCAAACTATAGTAGGTAACGCACAAAATAACGGTTTTACCGGATGGGGGAATTTTGATGGCAACAATAACAATCGCTTTTGGCTGGTTGATAATTTAACCAGCCCGGCTTTTGACAATTTTAGAAGCTGCCTTTACATGTACCATCGGCAGGGCTTGGATTTAATGCACAAACAGAATAACAATAAACAGGCTAAAAACAATATAAAAAGTGCTCTTCTAAGCCTAAAAGCAGTAAACGATCAAAGACGTAATTCCATGGTGCTACAGCTGTGGTTTGATGCCAAGATGTTAGAAATTAAAAAAATATTTAGCGGAGGAGACCCCATACCCCTTTCAGATTTAAAAGATGTGTTAATTGAACTAGATCCTAGTAATTCTTCTACCTATGAAGAAATTGGGAGGGGCTAATTGATTATTTTTGGCCGATATGCTTAAACATCTATCGGTAAAAAATTACGCTTTAATTGATCACCTAGACCTTGATTTAAACCAGGGATTTACCGCAGTAACCGGTGAAACTGGTGCGGGTAAGTCCATCATTTTAGGTGCATTAGGACTGATTCTGGGTAACCGGGCCGATTTAAAAGCCTTGCGTGACCCCCAGCGCAAATGCGTAATTGAAGGCACTTTTGAGCTGAGTGATGGCTTTCAATTGTTTTTTGAAGAACATGACCTTGACTTTGAAAAGCAGAGCATTATCAGGCGTGAAATTACACCTAGTGGTAAATCAAGGGCTTTTATAAATGATACCCCGGTAAAGCTTACGCAACTCAACGGTTTGGCCATGCACCTGATAGACGTGCACAGTCAGCATCAAAACCTTTTGTTGAATGACCGGGCTTTTCAATTGGAATTACTAGATGGCTTTGCCAAAAATGCATCGGCTTTAAGCCGATATCAAAAAGAATATACCGCCTATCAAAAGTTACAAAAAGAACAGAAAAGGTTAGAACAGCTGGCCCAGAGTGAGTTAGGAGACGCTGATTATCTGCAATTTTTATTTGATGAATTGGAAAATGCCAAATTAGTGCCGGGGGAGCAAGAAGAGTTGGAGCAAGACTTAGAGCGTATTGAAAACTCAGGTGCAATAGAGGCAGCTCTGCGTCAGGCCCTGACCATGGCTGACGGTGATGACGCCAGCGTAAGTTTTTTACTCAAGCGCATGCAGGGAGCCTTGTCAGGAATCCAAGATTACGACCCCGAACTAGGTCCTTTGGTTGAACGCTTGGAAAGTATCACTATTGAATTGGATGATATCCGCTTAGAGTTGGAGGGTAAAACCCAGCAAACAGAGTTTGATCCGGCAGAGCAGGAACGAATGGATGAGCGATTAAGCCAATTGATTGCACTCCAAAAGAAACATCAGGTAGCCAGTTTAGAAGAGCTCATTAATAAAAAAGATACGCTGGAAGCACGCATTGCGGATATCACTGAAGTAGAGCGTGGCTTGTCTGAAATTAAAAAAAAGCAAGACCAGCAGTTGGGCCAACTGGAAAAGGCGGCTACCCAGCTTACCCAAAGTCGCCTAGAAGTTCTACCGGGGTTGGAGACAGAAATTCAAAAATTGCTGGCTCAGCTAAATATGCCTCACGCCATAATCCAAATAGAAATTCATGCGGGCCAACAATATTCCAGCACCGGGCGAGATATTGTAACCTTCATGTTTACAGCTAACAAGGGTTCCTCACCAGAACCTTTACATAAAATTGCCTCGGGGGGCGAAATGAGCCGGGTGATGCTGGCCATTAAAGCCATCATGGCCCAGAGTAAAAGCCTGCCCACCATTATTTTTGATGAAATTGATACCGGAGTTTCAGGTGAAACAGCGGGTAAAATTGGCGAGATTCTAGCGGCAATGGGCCAACATCTACAAGTTTTATCTATCACGCATTTACCCCAGATTGCTGCTTTAGGAGCGCATCACCTTAAGGTGTACAAGCAGGTAAATGAGCAAAATACCTACACCCATTTAAAACCCTTGTCAAACAAAGAGAGGGTAGAGGAGCTAGCTCGTTTATTAAGTGGTAATAAAATAACCGATGCAGCTTTAAAAAATGCGGAAAACCTCCTGAACCAATCCGCTTGAAAATCACTCAACCCTTATTAAAAAACGCTCGTTTACTAACTAACTCGTGAGTATTGCCAATTCATTTTGGCTTTTCAGGGGGAATTGGTGTAATTTTAACCATCTGTAAATTTTTGAAATGAAGAAGCTTTTTCCTTTATGCCTTTCCGTACTAATAGGATTCACCGCCTGTGACGAAGACCCAGAAGGTATGACTTCCGCGCCACCGGCAGCTAGAAAAGCCATAATTGGTGTAGAAGGTATAGTACCCAACGGCATCTCCTCTCTTGGCGAATATGATATCGTCAATCAAACTTTGAATAACAACGTGTACCGCAAGGCCAACCTCACCACTATGGGTTCAGGTCTTTCTGATTTATACGCTGACCATGAGGCCGGTTTACTTTTTGCCGTAATGCCTGCCAGTGAGAAAGTAGCGGTTTGTGATTTAAAAACCTATGAGCTCCAGCAGGTTATAGAGGTTACAGATCAAGCCCGCAAAATCATAAGGGCTACACCTGAAAAATACTATATGACCTCATGGGAAAATAATGAAGTGGTGGTCTTAGGCCCTAACAGATTTAGAGTTATTAATCGCTTTGAGGCCGGTAATAAGCCTGATAAAATGCTTCTTTTTGAAGACTTGGTCTTCATAAGCAACACCGGCACATTTGAAATTGATAGCACTATTACCATTGTGCGTGCTACCGCTGATACTTTAATTGCCACCCTGCAAGTGGGTGTTAATCCCAATGGCATGGCCATAGATTATGAAAACAACATGCTTTATGTGCTGTGTGCTGGTAAAGAAAATGCGCAAAACCCCATTCAAAGCGGCATTGGCTCACTCTGGAAATACAACCTAGATTCTATGCGAACGGCCATTGACTCTGGTAATACCTTGCAATTTGATACGGTACTTTATTTTAATGACAATCAATTAAGGCCGCAGCATTTAGTAGTAGATGAGGAAGGCGGTTTTCTCTATTATATTGACAATTTTCCTACCGGTAATATCATGCGCATGACTACCACCGCTAGGCGTGTTTCTGAAACACCCGCCATTATGGGTAATTTTTACCAATTAGGTTTTGATCAAACCGAAGATGAATTATATGGCTTTAATACTCCCGGCTCCATTGATGCCACAGGCTCCGTTCAAATATTCACCCCAGGTGGCGCACTAAAAGTCAGCCATAAAATAGGTTCCAGACCACGCGAAGTTGAGTTTAAATAAAGAGCATTTCAGCATAAAAGAAAGCAACACGCACTGGCAAAGGCGTGAATTGCAAAAAGAATTTTTTAAAAAGACACAAAGGCCCCTAGGGGCTTTTGGTCTTTTTAAACGCTGGTACCTGGCTATGGCCTGTGCTCAGAAAAAAACATTTCCCAAGCTGGAAAAGCCCACCTTGCTTGTTTTCTGCGGAGATCAGGGTTTCAGGAGCTCCCCTTACTGGCAGGCGTCTGCTGCTGATACAGCTGTCCACATGCTGGATGTTTTGCACGAAGAATCAGACCTTCAAAGATTTAACGATCACGCACATCTTGTCTATCGTTTAATTGACGTAGGGGTAAACTACAATTTTGAAAGCGACTTCACCTTTTGGCTCAATCATGGGCAAAAACTCATAAACGCAAAAATAGGAGAGGGTAGTGCCAATTTTTTCAAATATCCGGCTCTTACGTCAGAACAAGCGCAAGACGCTATTCAAGTGGGTAAAAAATTAGCCCAAAGAGAAGCGCATTACGGTTGTAATTTTTTAGCCCTGGCGGGATTAAGTCAGGATGTGGAATTAACGGCTTTAGTGCTCACCTGCGCTCTTACCGGCCAAAGCCCTAGCAAATTGGTAGATCAGAAATTGCAAGAAAAATTTAAGGGAAACCCCTTAGCACAGCTGGCCCGCAAAGCCTTGAATGAACACCCTAAAACCCATGACGCCTTTACTTTACTTTGCCTGCACGGAAGTTTTGAAATTGCCGCGCTTACGGGCGCCATTCTGGCTGCGGCCGAAAAAGAATTGATCATTTGCCTAGACAATCTCCCCGCCACGGTGGCACTATTAGTAGCGCATCGGGTAAACCCAGCCGTTTTGGGCTATTGCGTATTTCCAGATAAGCCTTATACCAAATTGGAGAAATACCTGTTAAAGGTGGTGGGGGCCAAACCCTTATTAGGGCTTAAAGCCGATGCCCAACCTGGGGTAAAAAGCTGTATGGCGCTGGTGCCCTTTCAGGAAATGGTAAAAGGCCTGCCAAAAGAAGACTAATCATGGAATTGATTCTGGTAAGGCATACCACCCCTCAAGTAGCACCAGGCATTTGCTATGGTCAGCTAGATTGTCCCCTAACTAGAAACGGGCATTTGGAGATGGAGCGCACCATGGCATTAGTCCAAAAAGATCTGGAGGAAAATATCCCGATTTTCACCAGTCCCCTTAAGCGTTGTGCCGTATTGGCGCAAAAAATGAGCCCTAACGCTCAAATAGATATCCGCTTAAAGGAAATGAATTTTGGAATTTGGGAGGGCAAACCCTGGGCTGACATTAAAGATGAAAAATACCAATACTGGATAGCCGATTTTGTGAACAGGGCCGCTCCAGGCGGAGAGTCTTTGAGTGACCTAGACCAACGGATTCAACACTTTTTTGAAGAACTGCAAGCGCAAAATTTGGGCAAAGCGCTTATTGTGGCACATTCGGGTGTAATCCGTTGTTTTTTAAGAATGGCTCTGCAATTCCCCTTGTCGCAATTATACACCCTGCCGCTAAATTATGGCAGCGTTTGCCGTATGCAACTATCAAAAAAAAGCGGCCATCTGCATAAGATCACCGCTTTTAATGTGGTTTAAATGGCAATATCGGCTTTAAGCCAATTTCAAATTCTTACGAAATGCTGGCCAAAAGGCGTAAGCCGCGCCAAAAATAAGTGCACTGTAAAAAACGGTGCCTAGAGCCTGATAGGTAAGAAAGGGAAGGCCCGCCATATAGGAAGTAACTAAACCGCCTAAATTTTGAGGATAAGCTGGGTTACCCAACCAAGCTCCAAAATTAGTAATGAGGTAAAATACCAAGGCTGAACTTAGTCCACCTCCAAAAATACCGGCAATTTTGTGGCTATTGATAGCATATCGGCCAATGAGAACCGTAAGGAAGAAAGCCGCGTACATATAATAAAAGCCTGGGGTAAACCACTGGAAGCCTTCATAGTATTCGGCAAGCACCAAATTATTCAGTAATAAATCTGACAAATAGAGAGCAGCCGCTGGAAATATAAAACCCCAGTACCCCTTTTTAAAGAAAGCCCCTCCAAATAAAGCAACTGCGCCAACAGCCGTAAAGTTAGGCCAGTGGGGAATAAAGCGAGTGGTCATTGCAGCTAATACAAGAGTACAAGCAAGTAATACTTTGTTTTTCATGGTAATCATTGAGAATGCAAAATTAACAAAGGAAATGCTGCGAATAAAATTAAGGACGGTATTCTTCCATGGTTTTATCACTATAGAAAATAATTACCCGTTCAATTTCTTTCTCTGCTCTAGCATCCTTTGTATACTTTTGTATATTATTTAAATTAACATTTGTTTTCCCGATTTCTTCCTCAGGATTTAATTCTTGCTTCTCAGGTGCTTTTGCCGCAAGATCAGCCGGGCCTTTACCAACGGAGCTATGCAAGGGAGTGCTATCTGGCGGAGCTACCGGCCTAACTGCGTCATTCAGGTTAAAAGCCTCTGATTGCTTATCTGCTTTTGGCTTGGTGGCTTCTAAACTAGGCTTTTGGCGATATAAAGTTCCTTCACCAGACAAGAGATAATTCAAATTAACATTTGTATATACATTTGTAATTTGTTGGATTACGTGTAGACTGGGTTTATTCCTCCCAGAAAGGATATGACTTATAATAGCAGGGCTTACGTCTATTCGCTCGGCAAATTCTTTGTTGCTTAATCCGCTATTATCTATTAACTCTTTAATACGCCCACTGATTTTATCCATAACAAATGTATTTTGAACAAATATAACAAATGTAAAGGGAAGGAATTAGGAAAAACATGTGGCGTTACTAAAGGTTTAGGTTTGCGACTAAAAAAAGCTGGTAAACAGTAATTTGCATACCAGCTTCTTTCTTGTATTTACTTTTGTAAACTACCTCCGGTAAATCGACTCAGCTGTAATTTCATGCGTAAACAGGGCCTTTCCATCCGTATCGTAAAAAGTGAAGGTTAAAATTCGTTCTCTGAATTTTCCGGTCACTTTCATCAAGCCAAAATTGCGTGCCGTAAGCAAAGAGCCTTTAACGCGATTTTCGTTCACCTCCTCTACGGTGGTGTTAGGACCTGATGTTAAAGGAGAAACCGTATACTCATAAACTTTATGCCCGTTGGCCAAGGTGTATTCCGAAACTTCACTGTGATGCCGGTCGCCTGAGATAAAAACTACGCCTTTAATATTTTCCTGGGTTAAGCGATCCAGAATATACTGGCGCTCTTCTTCATAATTACTGTGGTTTTCATACACCTGTGCGCTGTTTAAAAACTGTCCGCCTGTTGCTACCAGTTTAAAGGGGGCGCGGCTTTGCTTCAGCAGGTCAATCAAGCGGTCGCATTGCTCACGGCCAAAAATCTGTTCCGGGTGATTGGCTGATTGCTCGGTACGGTGGTAGCGGTTGTCCATTAAAATAAAGTCTACATCCCGGTAACGGAAAGCGCTCATTATGCCAGGTAAATCCCAGTAACCGTAGCTGTGGTTGGCCCAAAACAGCTTAAAGGTTTCTAAGGCTACATCTTTGTGAATCCAGCTCCCACTGGCGTCATTAGGCCCAAAATCATGATCGTCCCAAATGGCAAAATGATTACAGCTTGCCATTAAAGACTGCAATTCAGGCAGGCTACGGGTGTGGGTGTAACGGCTCAGATAGCCACTGCGGGTCCACCAGTCAACCGGGCGCAGGTAAATATTATCGCCCAGCCATAGCATGGCGTCTGGCTCTTTGCTTCGGATACTTTCAAAAATGGCGTAGGCTCCACCGTAGGGTTTGCCGGGCCTATCAGCGGCCGCTTCATTAATGTAGGTGCAACTGCCAAAAGCCATGGTGAATTCAGGCGGGTCGGTGCGGTACTCCCACAAGGGAGCAGCCGTAAACTCCAAAGGGTAACTTAATTTTTGCACTTGCTCATTTACCACAATTTCGTAGCGGTATTTTACGCCCTCTTTAAGGTTGGTGAAATAGAGCTTTGCCGTGTTGGCTGTGTTGGCCGAAGTGGCTACACCATCTGTTTTCATAGTGAGGCTTTCGGCTGAAGCCTCTCCATATTTGGCGTACACCCTGCCTGGTTCTTTCAACTGCAACCAAACCACGGCTTCCTTAGACTCGCTGTAACCGAGCATGGGGCCTGATAAAACATCAGGGCTTTGACCCATAAGGCCTAAAGATATTATACTTAAAGTAATACTTAAAATAAAAATTCGCATTTGCATCGTTTTAGAAGGGGCTAAAATAGTACCCTAAAAGGAGTGGCACCAGTACTTTACTAAAACTTAATGCTCTAACTTGGCCGCTTTAAAGTGTAAGCCCTTCTCCGCAGACTTAAAGTTTTAGCAGTGAAGGGTCTAAATTGAAAAAAGCATTCTTTTTATTGATGACTCAAAACACTTTGCATCAGCAGTATTTTTACAAAGGCCTCAGCCAGCGCTACCTGAATCCCGCTCATTTAAAAAAAGCCTTAGATGAATTGGTAAGCACTTCTGATTTTGAGCGCTCTTTGGCAGGCTACAGTTCTTTAGGCCGCGAAATTGAAGCCTTAAAGTGGGGGAAAGGCGCAAAGCGCATTATGCTTTGGGCGCAAATGCATGGCAATGAAACCACGGCAACGCAGGCCCTTTTGGATTTTTTGCAGTACCTCAAAGACCTTGGTAAAGCCTACGCAAACCAAGTACAGTTGCTGATCTTACCGCAGCTCAATCCGGATGGTGCCCAGGCCTTTACCCGCAGAAATGCACAGGGAATTGACATTAATCGCGATGCGGTAGCCCGGCAATCGCCTGAAATGCAGGTTTTTCAAAAAGAGTTGGCGGCCTTTCAACCGCATTGGTGTTTTAACCTGCATGATCAACGTTCACTCTTTTCGGTGGGGGAACCGCCCGCGCCTGCTACGCTCAGTTTTTTAGCGGCTTCTGCCGATGCGCAACGCACGGTAACACCCGTCCGCCAAAAGGCGATGCAAATGATTGATCAATTGCACCAGCGCTTAGAACCAGAGTTACCCGGACAATTTGGGCGCTATACCGATGAGTTTTACCCCAAAGCTTTAGGTGACAACCTGCACGCGGCTGGTATTCCCTGTATTTTGCTGGAAAGCGGAGCCCACTTTGATGACCCCCATCGGGAAACCGCCCGAAAATTGAATTTTCTAAGTCTGGTGCATTTTCTAGAGCTCTTGAACACTGGCCAATGGAAAAACGGCAGCGTAGAAGGCTACGAGGCCATACCCGCTAATCAAATGCGTATGCGCGATTGGATCCTGCGCCATTGTACGCTACCAGCAGCTACGGGTTCAAGCGCAAGGGTAGATCTGGCCCTCACCCTGGTAGAAGAGGTTCTTGAGTGCGAATACCAAAGGTATTGGGAGCTGAACGACTTGGGGGATTTATCGCAATTGAAAGGCCTGCGCGAGCAGGAGGGTGGTTTGCTGCAGGTTTCGGGCGAGCTTGCCGTGAACCAAAAGGCCCATTTTGTTGTGCTACAAAACAACCAACCGGTAATCTCTTTTAAAAACGGCCAATGCAATACTTTCAGTCCATAAATCCTTTCACGCAAGAAACTTTGCAAAAGTTTCCCATAGAAAAAACGGAGCAGGTAAATCAAAAGATCAAGCAAGCCTGGGAAGCCTATCAACAAAACAAGGCGCAGACGCTGACCCATCGCTGTAAAGCAGTACAAAAATTGGGAAGTTTGCTTAGAACGCAAACCAAAGACTTGGCGCCCTTGCTCACGCAAGAAATGGGTAAACCTTTAGCTGAGGCCGAAAGCGAACTGGAAAAATGCGCCTGGTTGTGCGATTATTACGCTGAGCAGGCCGATGCGTTTTTAGTTCCACGTACCGAAAACACCGATGCTCAGGAAAGTTATGTACGCTATGATCCTTTGGGCGTTGTTTTGGCGGTAATGCCCTGGAATTTCCCGTTTTGGCAGGTTTTCCGGTGTGCGGTGCCTGCTTATTTGGCCGGCAACACCGTCTTGCTCAAACATGCCGAAAACGTGCAGGGCTGCGCCCAGGCGCTGGAGCAGCTTTTCAGCCAAGCGGGCTTAGGAAACCACGCTTTGCAAAATATTTGTATTGCCGTAGAACAGATTGAAGAAGTGGTGGCGCACCCTAAGGTACGGGCGGTAAGTTTAACCGGCAGTTTGCGGGCCGGCCGTTCTTTGGCGGCTGTAGCCGGAAAGCACCTAAAACCCCAGGTATTGGAATTAGGCGGCAGTAATGCCTTTGTGATTTTTGAAGATGCCCCTTTGGAAAAAGCAGCGGAACTGGCCCTAAACGCCCGGATGATGAACAACGCTCAAAGTTGCATTGCTGCTAAACGCTTTTTGGTACATGAGGCTGTAGCCGATGCGTTTACAGAGCTCCTCAAAAAAAAGATTGCCGGTTTAAAAATGGGCAACCCCATGGACCGGGAAATAGATTTAGGGCCTTTAGCGCGGGTAGATTTAGCCGAACAATTGGCCGATCAGGTGGAAAGAGCGACCCAGGCAGGCGCTCAACTTTTGATAGGAGGGAAGCGCCATGACGCTTTTTATGAACCTACCTTATTAACCCAGGTGGGCCCTAAAAACCCGGCCTTTCAGGAGGAACTTTTTGGACCGGTCTTTAGTCTCACAACGTTTAAAACAACGCAAGAGGCGGTAGACTTGGTAAACCAGTCCGATTATGGATTAGGAGTTTCTCTAATTACCCA
>PR_CR_10_Liq_1_inCRDRAFT_1000140_pt1 | contig 41074 bp, 55 predicted proteins | sample PRCRCaboRojoPR_3_FD_10241 | JGI IMG/M metagenome (IMG submission 10241) | reverse complement strand
TACTCTCAGGGGCGGCTCCGGAGGCTCCGGCATCGTCATTATTCGTTACCCAATTTAAGGAAAATCAATGAGCAAAATATACGCAACAGATCATTTAGAAACAAAAAACTGGGAAGTCACTTTTGATAACTTGGCGCCTAGTTACGCAGACCTTTTTATTGGTTTCACAGACGAAGCGCCAGTAGTCGAGTTTAAAGACCTTAAGTTCAAATATGAACTCAAACAAGACGGTAATATCAAACAGTATGGTGTGTTTCCTCCACCGAATACAAGATATGTAAGAACAGATCAAGAATTCTTGGTTGTCGAGCGTCTCAAGTTAGAAATGGAAACAGATTACGAACTCTACCTCTGGGCAGAGAACAATAAGGAGTCTTTCGAGACAACGGTCACCTTTACGACACCACGTCCCGCACAACCCTATCCAAGTTGGACTTGGGATGCAGACAATCAACGGTGGGTTTCTCCGGTTCCCTATTCAGATGATGATAAATTCTATCAATGGAACGAAGAAACACAATCATGGGACATAGAACATGGCTAGTCTACAAAGTTTGACAATTAATGATACTGGCTATTTAAGGATTCCTATTGGTACAACCGCTCAAAGACCGGGAAGTCCTGTTGCTGGAATGATGCGATATAATAGTGATTATTCTGTAAATGAATATTATGACGGAAATTACTGGATTCCGCAAAGTTATTCTATATTAATAGGAACAAGTGCGCAACAAATACTAGCGGATTATCCTAATGCTACTTCTAATTATTATTTAATAAAACCAGCTGGTTATTCAGGTAGTCCTTTTTCTGTTTTTTGTGATATGACAGGTAATGAAAGTGGTATAGGTACATCTGGTTGGATGGCCATAAAATACGCAGAAGACAAGTATTCGGAATCTTCACCATGGTCAAACACGGGAAACAGCGATCAAACTAACCCACCATACTCAGGAGATTTTTCTTTTATTCTTTCCACGAATGAAATTCAATCTCTTTTGGATACAACTTCAGAATCAAGGCAAAAACTTCCCAGTTATGGTCGTGGTAGTGTTGGTTGGACATATAATGGAGGCTCTTATCAAGGTGCAAAGGCATTTGATAACTCTTTACATCGGTCCATTTCAGCAACAGAAAACAGTAATTTGATACTTGGTGCCAACAGTCCATCAAGTATTTCATATGGATTTACCGACATTACCAGTTTCACTAATACTGGAACTGACCCAACGGACGCAAATGATCAAGTTTGGAGAAATGGCACTATCTATTTGAGAGAAACTACAACAAGACAATACTTACCAATTAGAGGAATTTATAATGCAGACGTAGATACTACTGATGAACAAAGATATTTTCCTTTAGTTTCTGAAAATGGTATAACATGGGTAAAATAAATGGCAAATCTAAAAAATACAACAATAAATAACACCGAATACATGCAATTGCCTGTAGGAACCACTGCACAACGTCCGGGTTCTCCTGTGAATGGTGATACTCGGTTCAATTCTCAATTCAAAGTAGTCGAAACCTATATGGATAATGCATGGAAATATATGCCCGCAATTGTAGAGAGTGGATTGGTGTTACATTTAGATGCGGCAGAACCGGCAAGTTATTCTGGATCAGGAACTACCTGGAGTGATTTGAGTGGGAATGGATATACAGCTTCTATTCAAGGAACAAATAGATACACCTCCTTGGATGGTGGCAAATTTGACTTTAGGGGCATTTCTAATATTACAGATTATATAATTTTACCTCACGAAGCAGCTCAAGTAACATCTGGAGCATATACTTTGATGTTTTGGATGCAGCCGCAATCAAATGGAACAAGATATTTCCACAGTATGCACAATGGAAGCGATGACAATTATAATATCATGCAAATAACGACCAGTATTCAAGGGTATCTCGGGGGTTTAAGTATTTCATTCAGCAACGATGAGTGGTTGCAATTAAGTTTGGTTAGAAATGGTTCTGACACTGCGAGTATGTACAAAAATACAGAATCTCCAGTGTCATCAACTCAACCTGATATTTCTGCCGTTACAAGTGGAGGTTGGATTCTGAATCAAGAACAGGATTCTGTTGGTGGGAGTTTTAGCGCAAGTCAAAACGCACACTCAGCGTTTTCTGTAATTCTATTATATAACCGTGCTCTCTCAGCATCAGAAATTCAACAAAATTTTAATGCACTTCGTGGACGTTACAGCATCTAGGTTTATTCATTATGGCAACTCTTAAAAATACTACTATAAACGACACAGGTGCTATCCAATTGCCAGTTGGAACAACCGCACAGCGTCCAGCATCTCCTAGCACAGGAGATATGAGATATAATACAGATAACGATTCTTTTGAATATTACAATGGGAATGAGTGGAAATCTTCACTAACCGTTGTAAGAAACGGATTAGTATTATATTTAGATGCAGGAAACCCTTCAAGTTATTCAGGCACGGGAACGGCCTGGTATGATCTGAGTGGAAATGATTTTCACATGTCTTTGAAAAATTCTCCTAATTTCAACGCAACAGATAAAACATTTGAACTAAACGGCTCTAATCAGTATGGGTCTTGTGACGGCACAGTTTCCGGATCAACACCTGCTACTGTAAGCAACTTGGGTGTTGGCGGAAATTCTCCTAAGACTGTGGTCTGTGTTGCTCAAGTTAGGGAAATTGGCTCAACCGACGGTGGAATGTTTGATCTAGGTGATTCCGGCTCAATTGGAAGACATTATTGCTTAAGATTTAGAGGCTCTTACACTAATTGGAGAGCACAATTTTGGCAAACTCCTGACTATGATTTTTCTTATGATGGAAGTGCTAGTTTTACGTCCTATAGTGTAGTATACGGCGCAGACAAAATTGGCAGAACTTACGGCAACAATGCAACGTTGCTGGGTCAAGATGACGGACCTTTTGATCTTAACACAGCAGGATCTAGACCTTTTGAAATGGGTCGTTATTCTGGTAGTCTCTACGGTGGATTTAAAATACATGCATATCTGGTTTATAACCGAGCACTATCAGAAGCCGAAATCCAACAAAACTTTAATGCATTTCAAAACAGGACCGGATTTTAAATATGGCAAGTCTTAAGAACACAATCATCAATGACACTGGGTTTATTGAAATTCCTGCAGGTACAACCGCTCAACGACCCGGATCGCCATCTAAGGGTATGCTCAGAATAAATACTTCTGTTAACGCTTTAGAGTTTTACAATGGCACAAACTGGATCAACGTGTTTACAGGGAATGTAATTAACTAGTAAAAATATCTACATAATAGAAATTGTATGGCAAGTTTTCAAAATTTAACAATTAACGACACTGGATTTTTAAGACTTCCCGTTGGCATAACCTCTCAACGACCTAGTTCTCCTAGCGCAGGAATGATGAGATATAACAGTGATTTTGATACTATTGACTATTATGATGGAAATGACTGGTCATTGAATAAATTATATGGAAAAAGATATGTTGGCTATTATGATGATGATGTTAACTTTTTTAACACGGCTCAATTGCACGGAGACACAAACCTAACTGCATCAATAAGTTCTTTTAGCAGTTCAGCAGAATTATATAGCTGGATGTGGAAAGGTTATTTTTTGGCTCCAAATACTGGTACATATACTTTTTATACTACTTCAGATGATGCAAGCCATTTATGGATAGGTGCAATAGCAAAAACAGGATATACCACCTCAAACGCAACTGTAAACAATGGCGGTCTGCATGGTGCCAGAGAAAGAAGCGGAACTATTTCGTTGTCTGCTGGAACTGCATATCCAATGCGAATTATGTTTGGAGAAAATACTGGAGGAGATATTATGACAGTTGCTTTTGCTGGTCCTTCTATTTCAAAAACTACCAATGGCTCTGGATATTATTTTGGCGGAGAGCAAGTATGGGAATTATTTTAAGTTTTAGATCACTATAAGTACAGAAACCAGCTAAAAATTGGTCTTTTCTACAATAGATAAATAGTAGTGAATTACTGTAAAAAGACAATGTAAGATAAATACATTATATTCTACATAGAATAATATTACAAGATTGGAAAAACAATATGTCATTAATACTAAGAAAAGAAGGAAATGCAAACGTAACGACTCCACCTGAGGGTAGTGGGGCAATATTTTTATCGACAGATGATGCAATTACTGTAAAAAGCAGTACAGGAAACATTTCTTCTATTTTAACCTTTACGGGAGATACTAACACTGAAGTCTTTTTTAATGACGCAGGCGAATTAGGACAGTCCAACACTTTTACGTTCGATAAAAGCACCGGAACATTAGACGTTTCAGAACTTTCAGCAGGAAATATCGACACGCAAACATTGTCGGTGATAGATGACATCAGTGCAAATACTGTGACGGCAGAAGGAATTTCCACTACAGGAAATGCAACCATTGGTGGAGATTTGGTAGTCGACGGAAACATTACTTATATTAATGTTGAAACCTTCAATGTAGAAGATCCATTAATTAGTTTAGGCGGTGGACCAAACGGAGATCCACTAACATCAAATGATGGCAAAGATAGAGGCTTAGTGCTACATTATTATGATACTGGTGAAGCCGAAGAGTTAGATGCTTTTATAGGATGGGACAATTCAAACTCTGAGTTTGGCTTTGGTAGCGTTGTAGTTAGTAATCAAGGCACAACAGAAGAAATTGATTTTCTTGAATATGGAAATGTTAGAGCAGATCACTTTCTAGGAAACGGAGCATTACTTACAGAAACGTTAACAGTTGGTTCTACCAATGGACAGTCAAATAATTTTCCTGAATCAGTAATCATTGCAACACAGTTTCCCACAGATATAGCAGACAATTCTTTTATTGGTATTGTAGGTCAATCTTCTAGTAATTCTTTAAGTAGTACCGAAGTGTCAAAGGGTATTCTTGGCATTGGTCAAACCAGCAATGATGTCGATGGCATAGGTGTTGAAGGTCGAGGTTTAGCCGGAGAAACTACCGATACAGGAGATTCAATAGGTGTATCCGGTAGTGCCAAAGATGCAACCGATGGTGTGAACATAGGAATACTTGGAGACGCTTCCGGATCAACACAAAATAATTATGCATTTTATGTTAAATCGGGAGATATTTCATCTACAGAAAATGTTGTTACTTGGGATTTGAATGCTAATTCAAATTCTGCTTTAAGATTTAATTCTAATGCTAAAACAGACATATTTAATATCAACACAACTATTGGGGAAGAAGAAATATCTACCTCAGGAAATGCTGTAGTAGATGGGAATTTGTCAGCAAATGGTGTTTTAAGTGACAATTATTATACAGCAAACGGTGATGCGATTATTGATAGTGATGGCATTTCTACCAGTGGCAATTTAGATGTCACTGGAATTGCCCAAGTAGGATCAATACTTACGGATAATTATCTTACTGCAAATGGTGCCCCGTTAGATTTTCAAAGACCCGCAGGAAGCAATACACAACTTCAATTTAATGATGACGAAGATTTTGGTGCATCAGTAAATCTAACATTTGATTCAGACACAAACAATTTAGCCTTGACTGGCGAGTTTTATGTAACAGGGAACATAGATGTATCTGATACTTTGTTTGGACAAAACGCTAACTTTGCTGGATTTTTTGAAGGTGATGATGCTAGCTTTTCAGGAAATTTAACTACTGACAGTTTAAATGCTAATGCTATCTCAGTAGCAAACACTTTGTCAGTAGATGCTACTGCAAACTTCACAGCAAACACTTTGTTTACTGGTACAATGTCTGCAAATATAGCAGAGTTTTCAGGAAATGTTGACTTTTTAGGAAACTCAGTTTCAATATCAGGAGACTTGTCAGCCGACACTGCAAACTTCACTGGTAATATTGCACCAGCCGGAATCTTAACAGACAATTATTATTTTGCAAATGGCGCGCCATTAGATTTAGAAAACCCAGCGGGTTCTAATAATCAAATTCAGTTTAATGATGATCATGATTTTGGTGCAAGTGCTAACTTGACGTTTGATCCAGATTTAAATAAATTAAGTGTAACAGGGACGTTAGAAGTCTCTGGAAACGCAAATGTAGGGGACATTGATGTAAACAATCTAAACGCGACAAATGACGTTAGCGCAACAACACTAGGTGGCACATTAACTACAGCCTCTCAGCCAAACGTTACAAGTGTAGGTACATTAACATCACTAGACGTAACTGGAAATGCAAGCGCAGGTAATATCTCTACAGTAGGCACATTAAGTGTCACAGGCAATGCAGATGTAGGTAATTTAGATACAACAGGTGTTAACGCCTCTACACTAACAGGATCATTAACAACAGCCTCGCAACCAAATGTTACAAGTTTAGGCACACTAACATCATTGGATGTAACTGGTGAAATAAGTGCAGGTAACATCAGCGGTAACAATGCAAACTTTTCAGGCGGAGGTGTGTTTGGCGCCAATATTGACATGAGCGATAAAAACATTGTTGATTTGGCGGACCCTGTTAATAACACAGATGCGGCTACGAAACGATATGTTGATGAAATTGCTGAAGGTTTAAAAACGAGACCGCAGGTTGAAATTGCAACAACAGCAGACTTAAATGCCACATACAACAATGGTAATGCTGGAGTAGGAGCTACGTTAACTGCAAGCAGTAATGGTGCTTTCCCAGAAATTGATGGCGTTACGTTAACATCTACTACACCGGGCGAAAATGGTGTTCTTGTTAAAGATCAGACTGATGCGGCAGAAAATGGTCGTTATAATCTTATTCAAGTTGGTGATGCTAGCAATCCTTGGATTTTAGAACGTTGTAGTCTTTGTGATGAATCAAGTGAGATACCCGGGTCATTTACTTTTGTTAAAGATGGTGACACCCTAGCAAATACAGGCTGGGTGCAAACTGTAACAGATCCTAGCACATTTGTAATAGGAACTGATCCTATCATAGTAACACAGTTTTCTGGCGCCGGAACATTCACAGCGGGCACCGGATTAACATTAGACGGAACCGAATTTAATATAAACAATGCGCAACCAACTATTACAAGTGTTGGCACATTGACAGGATTGGATGTCACTGGTAATATAGATGCAGGCAACGTAAGTGTTACAAATGACGTTAGTGCAACAACGTTAGGTGGTACTTTAACAACTGCGGCACAACCTAACATTACAAGCGTGGGTACGTTGAGTTCACTTGCAATTAGCGGAACAAATGATTTAACAGTGCGAACTATTACAACAGGAGCCAACACTACAACAGGAACAATTGAAGGCGACTGGTCATTAACAGCAGGTTCTAAGTTAAATGCTACCTACGCTGACTTGGCTGAGTGTTACACAGCAGACGATAGTTATGAACCAGGGACTGTAGTTGTATTTGGTGGTGAAGCCGAAGTAACTGCACAAGATATTGCCGACAATAAAGCAGTAGCGGGCGTTGTATCAACTAACCCTGCTTACTTAATGAACTCAGAATGTGAAGGCGAACATGTAGTTCAGTTAGCACTAATTGGTCGTGTACCTTGTAAGTTATTGGACCCGTTAATAAAGGTGACTTAATTGTAACTTCAGAACAAGTTGGATTTGGTAAAGTAAACAATGAAGCAAAACCAGGCACAGTAATCGGTAAAGCATTAGAAAACTTGTCAGGTGAAAGCGAAGGATTGATTGAAGTATTAATTGGTAGATGTTAATATTTGTACTTGTCTATATATGATAAGTATACTTAATGAATCCTTTTGTTCTTAGTTATATAGAAAGGCTCAAAGCCTGGCACGATCTAAAAAATGAACTAGAATCATCAGACCTCGGCAATATTTGTGTCGAGGTCGATAGGTTTTGGCAAAAGTGCCCAATGTCGAATCATTATCTTCACCCAGATGAAATTGAATCGTGGCCCGATCCATGGCAATTATTAAACGATAACATTTATTGTCCTTATGCTAGAGCATTGGGCATGGTTTACACTTTGCTTTTATTGGGCATAGAAGATATTGACTTTATTGAAGCAACCGATTATCATAATAATGACGTAGTATTAGTTCTAGTTGATTGCGTAAAATATGTGATGAATTACTGGCCCGGCTCAGTGTTAAATACTACTCACTCGGATTTCGAGATCAAGCGTCACATTGACGTTGATCCCTTGTTTAAAAAAATAAATATTAAAAATAATTTTGAGGATTAAAAATGTCAACAGAAACAATCGAGGCTCCTGCCACTACTATAAATTATGTATTGAAACGAGATGGTACTACTGAAGAATTTGATAATTCTAAAATCAGTGTTGCTGTAGCAAAAGCAATGAAATCTGCTGGAATCAGAAGCAAAAGTTTATCAGATGAAATTGCACAAGAAGCCACTAATAAGTTAAATGAAGATTTAACCGATGATGTAATTGTAAACGTAGATGCAATTCATAGAATGGTTGAAAACGTTGCTATGGACATGGGTTTACATGATCTTGCTCGTGAATATATCTTGTATCGCTTTAACAACATGCCTAGCGTGTTTAGAAAAAGAGCAAATTTAAAACCATATGAATATCCTCAGTTAGTTGAGTATATTGAAGCAATCAGACATTCATATTGGATTCACACAGAGTTTAATTATTCTTCTGATATACAAGACATGAAAGTTCGTATGACGCCAGAAGAAGCTGAAATTGTTAAAAAAGCAATGTTGGCTATATCTCAGATCGAAGTGCAAGTAAAAACATTTTGGTCTAAGATCGGAGATAAAATGCCTAAGCCTGAAATCCAAGCAGTTGGAGTAACATTTGGTGAATCTGAAGTTCGTCATGCCGATGCTTATGCTAACTTATTAGAAATTATGGGATTGAATGAAGAATTTGAAAATATTGTTGAAGTTCCAGCAATCAAAAAACGCATGGCATATTTAGAACAAGCAATTCAGTCTCCTGTAGACGATAAAGATTATTTTCATAGAATTATTCTTTTTTCTATGTTTGTTGAAAATGTATCATTATTTTCACAATTTTTAATTATGATGTCATTTAACAAGCATAAGAATGTNTTGAAGGGCATTTCAAACGCTGTAGANGCCACATCAAAAGAAGAAGATATTCATGCTCGATTTGGTTTTGACATAGTGAATATTATCAAAGAAGAGCACCCAGACTGGTGGGATAAAGATACTATCAATGAAGTTAATAGACTTTGTAGAGAAGCGTTTAAAGCAGAATCAGCAATTGTAGATTGGATTTACGGAGATTCTGATCTTGACTTTCTGCCAAAAGAAACTGTTAAAGAGTTTCTTAAACATAGATTTAATCAATCGTTAAAAGCAATTGATTTAAAACCATTGTACGATGTTGATAGAGAACAAGTTCGCTCAACAGATTGGTTTGTAGAAGAAATTCTTAGCACAAAGAACATTGACTTTTTTGTGAAACGCAGTACAGCATATTCTAAGAAAACAAAAGCATTCACAGAAGACGATTTATTTTAAGGAGACAAAATGAAAAAATTTTATTGGCTAAACGAAGACTCAAAAACTTTTCTTTCTAGAGGATATTTGGAAAAAAATGAAAGCCCTAGAACCCGCATAAAAAAGATTGCTGAAGCGGCAGAAGAATATTTAAAAATGCCGGGCTATGCGGATAAGTTCTATGACTATATGAGTCGNGGATTTTATTCATTGTCGTCTCCTGTTTGGGCAAACTATGGNAAAGAAAGNGGNCTNCCNGTNAGTTGNTTTGGTTCTTATATNGATGACAACATGGAGTCAATTCTTTATGGGCATGCTGAAAACGGCATGTTAATGAAAAACGGTGGNGGAACTTCTGGTTATTTTGGTGCANTGCGACCCAGAGGCGCACCCATCAAAAACTCAGGAGAGTCTTCGGGTTCTGTACATTTTATGCAAATGTANGACACNCTAGCATCGGTGGTNTCACAAGGTNNTGTNCGNAGAGGATTNTTTTCAGCATATCAAGATATTGAACATCCTGATGCAGAAGAGTTTTTAGACATTGGGATTGAAGGAAACCCTATTCAAGGACTAACAACTGGTATCGTTGTTTCAGATAATTTTATTAAAGAAATGAAAGAAGGTGACCCTGATAAACGCAGAGTATGGGCTAAAGTGTTACAGCGTAGATCAGAAATTGGTTATCCTTATATTTTGTATTCTGGAAATGTAAACAACAATAAGCCACAAGTATATAAAGATAAAGACTTGCGTATTCATGCTTCGAATATGTGTTCAGAGATTGCTTTGCCTTCAACAACTGAAGAAACTTTTACTTGTGTACTATCATCTATTAACTTGTTGCATTGGGACGAGATTAAAGAAACAGATGCGATTGAAACGATGACTTACTTTTTAGACACTGTGTGCGAAGAATTTATTCGCAAAACAGAAGGTCATGAATACATGAAACGAGCACACGAGTTTGCTAAAAATCATAGAGCAATTGGCATGGGTGTTTTAGGTTGGCACTCTTATTTACAGTCTAACATGATTGCTTTTGAGTCTAAAGAAGCGGCACAAAAGAATCTAGAGATTGCCAAAACAATGAAAGAAAAATCATACGAAGCATCAAAAGAGTTGGCTAAAAAGTTTGGAGAACCACCTTTGTTGAAAGGTTACGGAATGCGTAACACAACAACAATGGCAATTGCTCCTACCAAGTCAAGCAGTTTTATTCTTGGACAAGTAAGTCAGTCTATTGAACCCGAGTTCTCAAACTGTTATGTGAAAGATTTGGCAAAAATGAAAGTAACAATTAAAAATCCATATTTACTTGAATTGTTAGAGTCTAAAGGAGAAAACACTGACGAAGTTTGGGAGTCTATTATGGTTGCTGACGGATCAGTTCAGCATCTTGAATGCTTAACACAAGAAGAAAAAGAAGTCTTCAAAACTTTTTCTGAACTCAACCCTTATACAATTATTGATCAAGCATCGACAAGACAAGCATATATTGATCAAGGACAAAGTTTAAACTTGATGCTTGATCCTGATATGAGTGTTAAAGAAATTAATTCGCTATATTTGTATGCATGGGAAATGGGCGTTAAAAGTTTGTATTATAGCTATTCAATGTCAACTGCACAATCACTTACTCGTAAACGTGTAATGTCTACAGGCTGTGCGGCTTGCGAAGCCTAATAAAATATAATATCACTTTATATTGCTGAATAAATATTAACACGGCATTTGTATGCCGTTTTGGATAATAAAGGTGATGTACTATGAAAGCAATTGTATGGAGTAAAGATTATTGCCCGTTCTGTGTTCAAGCTAAAGTGTTATTGGAGTCCAAAGGTATTGAAATCGAAGAAAGAGATATTGGTCAAGATTGGACAAGAGAGCAAATGCTAGAAGCAGTTCCTGATGCAAAAACTGTACCTCAAATATTTTTAGATGATGAATACATAGGTGGCTTTACCGAACTAAAACAACGACTTTTAGATTAAATTAATTTATATAAAGGACAAACAATGAATATTGAAAAAAATGAAATATACACAATCAAACTAAATTCTGGCGAAGAATTAATTGCAAAAGTTACAGATATTGATACTGAAAATAATCAATTAGTTGTATCTGAGCCAGTTTCTGTTGCACCAAGTGCTCAAGGAATGGGACTGGTTCCTAGCGTGTTTACAGCCAATAATAGTGCTGAATATAGAATAAATACTACTAGCGTTGCGATTTACGTACCAACTGATGATACGATCAAAGACAAGTACGTTGAAGCAACTTCTGGAATTCAGCTTCCAGAAAAGAAAGTAGTATTAGGATAATATGGCGAAACTTAGCAGAAAAGGTGATGCAACACAAGCAGGCGGAAAAGTTGCTAAAGGAGCAAAAACAGTTTTTGCTAACAACAAGCCTGTGGGAGTTCATGTTGGTGACATAACTCCGCACGGCAAGGGCAAACATAAAAAAGCCAAAACTACAGAAGGAAGTCCATCAGTTTTTGCTGATGGTTCTCCTGTATTACGAGAGGGAACAGGTTTAGATTGTGGGCACAAAATTATTCAAGGTAGCCCCAATGTTAATGTGCCCTAACAGCGCGAGCATACCCCATGGCAGACAGCGGAAAACAAAATCCCTTAGGAGTAAACGTATTAGGTGAACACCTTATTAATAGGGGTCTTACTATTAATCCAATCGCTGCCAGCTATATGGGTAGTAGTAATTCTAATGACAATTATAACTTTGGTCGTCTAGTACAAGATACTGTTTTAAGATTGTTGACCTGGAGCATCCACGACGGGTATAATCGAGAGAAAGTAACAAGTGCTACTTACAACAACTTAATAAATATTTCGGGAAGAAGTAGCAATCAAATTCATGCTTTAGGGAATTCTAAACCTCCTAGCTACCAAGCTAAAGACAACGGAGGCGTTTGGACTACGTTAGCACAAAAACAATTAGGGGTAACAGCACCTGCCAACACTGGATATCCGATTGAAGGAAACACAGACTATGGTCAAGCCGCGTCTTGGTTGCCATATAATACATCTAATCCCAACGATTCGATTACTCAATGGGGATATATAAGACTTCATGCTCTGCAAGCACATAACGAATTTAATTGGAACAATGAAAACCCAACTGCATCTCCCGAATACAAAGAATTTTTAGGATCATACTTGTCTTCAGATGCTTGGCTCCAGAGTATAAATGAAGCTATTCTAGCGATACACAATGCTGAAAACTTTTTAAGGGGAATGTATACTAGTTTAGATGACTTAAACACTGCTGAAATATCTGGTGTAAGCAGTGCTTTTGGTAGCTTTGGAGATGAATTATTAACGTTAGGTAATGCAATAGATTTTACTATGCTTGATTCGTTTGGTTTACCATCAACGTTATTAAGAACCCTAGCAAAAAATAATGCTATTACTGCTGAACTAAGTTTAGCATTACTAGCATCAGGTTTAACCAATAAAGAAATTTCAAATATTTCTTCTGGCAAAGTTACTGGATTGTCTGTAGATAAAGAACGACAAATATATGGAGCCTTTTTAGCAATAAGAGGTGATCGTAGTGAAGGAGAAACAAGTAACTTGCGTGAAGTTTTAAGTAGGTTAGGCGTTGAACCTAATAGAATAAAAAGAACCGGATTTTTTGATGAAGGGTTTGAATCGCTTGCTGATCTTTTAAATGTAAGAAAATTATTTGGATATTCACTTGATACTTGGCGTTCACTTACTGTTCCTATATACAGTACAAACTTAGATCAGCCCGCTAAAACATTATACCCTATATTCAATAACAGCGGAGGTATTAACGCTAGTTTAAAATCACCGTCAATAAAGGAGCTTGTAGGAAATCTGTCCCCTAGTATGACTCCGCCTACTAGAGAATCATCGCAGTCTAATCCAGATTTAATAAATTCAAATTTGCCAACTGGATTTGATTCATATTTAAGAGGAATATTGCCTGAAGATCAAGCAATAGCCGCCGGTGCTTTTTCTTACTCTATGCAACAGATCAAAAGCATTGAAAATTCTAATTTGCCAGAGTTTGGAAACATTGTAAGAAATTTAGAAACAATAAATTTAGGTGCTCAAACGCCGGGTACTCTTCCATTATTAAATCAAGCGGATGTTCCTACTAATCAAGATGCTCGTGCAGAAGCGAAACAAAAAATTGCTCAGGGAAGCGGACCATACAATACATTTACAATGTCTGATTTGTATGGTTCAATGTCTGGTCTGCCCTATAACTGGAGAGGGATATATAGATATATTGAAGAACTGACAACACTAAAATTGTCAAACATATACAAAGAAATGTTTTTAGCAGTTACATGGGACCCTGCTACATTTAGTGTTACTCAAGATAATTTTTGGCAAACAACACAAGAATATGAAGCGCCTGAAACTGTAGAAAATGACCCCAACCCTGATTATCAGCCCGATCCTGGACAACCTAATTATGATCCTAACCCTTATTATAATCCAGTTACCGATGAAACTACACTTTCACAATTCAGATATTCAACAAGTGGTCAGCCTAGAATAAGTTCAGGAAAATATCAGTTAGCAATTTCAACAACCGAAGGCGGAGGATATGGCAGAGGTCAAGCACCAAAACCTGAAGTAGATGTTTTTGTAAGGGACCCATCTAACACATCAAACTGCGGCGGAGATGATTGGGTTGAAAGTGGCGGAGTTTATCAACAGTGCGGCACTTGTTCAGGTATAGTTAACCCTTCGAATCCTTCAGGGTTTGGTTCTGAAGACAGAAACGATATACCAACGTTTGAACCACCAAAGTGTCAAATGGGAACTAATGATAAAAACGCAGAGTCATTAGGAGGAGGAAGTTTTGGTAGACTTTCTTGGAACAATCCTAATTATAATCAAGTAACGTGGATAACAAACGTAGTACAAGAAGACTGGGAAGATTTAACCGGACAAGATACGCTAAACAATCCTCCAAAAACACCTAGTGGAAGCCCTAGAAGTGCAGACTGGGTAGATGAAAACTTGCCTTTAATTTCACTAAGCGTTCAACGCCCGCCAGTTGAACGCTTGCCAGTAACAGCGAACGGTGAAAGATCAGACGATGGGCAAAATACAACCGGAGCAATCTACAATAGAAGAGGAGAATGTTTAACTCCACCAACAGGNCAAGATAATCCTCCTGAAGGCTGGCCCGAACCCATGAATTCGGTAGTTAATTCTTACATTGACCAAGCAAATGATGAAATTTCTAATATATTTTCTCAGGGAAAATTTCAAGTTAGAAGTTTAAACAACTCTTGGAATCAGTTGGGGCATGGACTAACAAGAGAACAACGAACTAGATTTACAGCATTAGGAAATGTATTGATACCAAAAGATTATTTTGTTAATCCTTATCCAAATACGCAAATTACTTTTGTAGATTCTGTTCCTACGTTTGCTTCAGACACTAAACCTCATATGAACGCGCAAACACTAGAAGCCATATCAGATACAAACAGTTTAGGAGGTCAAAGTTTAATAGGATTAATGCGATCAGAACGAAATCAATCTAGATTACAATCTGCTGGTCTTGGAATAGATAACAACTTATCTAGCGAACTAAATGAAACTGATTTTAAAACACTTATGATCAATGGCACAATTCAAGGCATAACAGACGGTTATCCTGGACCAGAAGAAAATCAAGATGGAACGTGGACTCCTCCTCCTTGGGCTGGTAATGATGACCCAGCAGAGCCAGGAAGACCTATTATAATTGCCCCTAGATATAGATACGAACCTCCAGATATTGAACCAATTGACGAGTTACCCAGTGAACCTGGACCCCCGTTTCCGAATCCTGGAGAAGAACCGGGCGCTCCAAATCCGGGAATCGAAGACGGCGATGTACCCCCAGAATTAGATACAAGGTATACTTCGGGCATATTGATGCCATCAGTAGCTAGTATATCTCAAGCAATCGAGCAGGTTATCGAATGTAATTGCGATTGTTGGTTAGAATAACCAAAAAGATTGTGTTTGACTTAAGATCGTAGTATAGTTATTGCTGATCTTTAAGTTAAAACTAAGTTTTTGGCTAAAAGGAGAATAGCTATGGAACACATTTTACGTGCGCTATATTTAATTTTTGGGTCAATTACTGCGGCTATTTTTATAAGTTCAGTTGTTGATATAAAAATTACTTCATACGAAAAACAAAACCCTTCACAAATAAGTGAAAATGTTAACGTCAATGAGATTAGCAAAAGTCTAGACTGTTTGGCATTGAATGTTTATAAAGAAGCAGGTTACGAGCCATTTGAAGGCAAGGTAGCCGTTGCACAAGTAACTGTAAATCGCGTAGAAGACCCTAGATTTCCTGACTCGGTTTGTGATGTTGTATATCAAAAAAATGCGTTCACAGCAAAAGTAGTATGTCAATTTAGTTGGTATTGTGATTCTGTTCATAGAACAAGACCAGTTAACCCTAAAGCGTTTGATCAAAGTTATGAAATCGCAAAAAAAGTTTTATTAGAAGATTTTAGGCTACCTAGCTTAACAAATGCTTTGTATTATCATGCAGATTATGTATCTCCAAATTTTCACATGAGACAGCAAAGAATATCTAAAATTGGCGCACATATTTTTTACACAGACGGGACAAACAATGTACTTTAACGGATTAAAATCTTGGTCAGCAGTCTTTAGAGAAAAAGCAGTAGAGGCGTTTGTAAGTTTATCAGTTGGTTTTAAAGAAACAATTACTAATGTTAGTTCTCAAGCATTGGGCTGGCTAGCAATCGTTTTTATTCATTCTATGACAATACCAACATTGTTTAGTATGATGAAAGGAGTATCAGACACGTCACCTCCTATTGACATGGTTTTGATTATTTGGACAGCACTTGCGTTATTTTTTGTTAAAGCGACTATTCAAAAAGATGTCTTAAACTTATTGACAATTGGCTTAGGGTTTTATGCTCAAGCAATTTTAATGGCATTGATTTATTTTAAATAAACTTAAGTAATATGAAGAACCCTTGCATTAACATCTGTGAGATGAACCCTATTACAGGCTTGTGCAACGGTTGTGGAAGAACAAGCGAAGAAATAAACAAATGGCAATCATTTACCGATAAAGAACGCGATCAAATTATGGAAGAACTAATCATTAGAATGTTCGGTGACTAATTTAAAAGCGTTATTTTGTTTCTGCTATAAACACACCATTCCAATCTGCTGGTAATTTTTGTTTCATCATATGCTCGCAACGTTTTTCCCACATGTCATAGTAAGCATCCATTTTGCCATCAAAGTGACCCCTTAATTCTTTGAGCAATTTGATAGCGCCTTTGAAATCTTGACTGCGATATCGTTCATGCATTTTATCATGAAGTGTTTTTGATCTTATGTGACAACGCTCTTTCCAAACATAAGTGTCGTGATTTTTTTCTAATACGGTATAGATGCCTATACCTACACTTTTTCCTTTAACTGCTAGATCATCAATTTTTAAAAAGAAAAATTCATCTTTGCATTGCTTAACAGTTTCTTCCCCTACAAGAAGCAAACAACCATACTCTTTGCATTTGCTTTCAATTCTAGCGGCAGTAGACACAGCGTCACCTAATACATCATAAGAATGACGCTTTGTAGAACCCATTTCGCCTAGATAGCCTAGCCCAGTATTAATACCTGCACCCATGCCGATAGGTGGCTTACCTTTTGCTACTAGATCATCATTAAATTTTTCTACTGCTCTAAGCATTTGTAATCCAGTTTTTACAGCGGTAGCAGGGTGCTCGGGGTCATCTATAGGAGCATTGTGTATATGCATACTAGCATCGCCGATGTACTTGATAATCATACCGTTGTTATCTAAGACTGGTTGTGTAATCGCGTCCATGTAACCGTTCATTATCTCAGTTAAGCCCTTTACATCATCACCAAAACTTTCACCAAGCGGGGTAAAGCCTCTTAGATCAGAAAAACAAATAGATACTTGTTTTTTAGTGCCTTCTTTGATTAAAGCAGGATTTTCTTGAAGCAACTTAACAACAGCAGGAGAAGCGTAACCCTCAAATTGTTTCTTAATTGCTTGCTTCTGTAAAAACTCATCTATAAATTTCACGCCATAAGTGTGTAATCCAACTAATAAAATCCCAACAACAAGCATGCTAGCATCAAATAACATTTTGTAAGTATCATAAAGATAATGACTGGCAGGGATAGCGGCTACGGCTAGTATAATCATCGTCCCTAAACCAATATAAGTAAAACGAGACAACAACACAATTAATAGCCCTAAGATAACTAGTGTTGAGATTTCTGCTAAATCAGCATAGTCTGGTCGTTGAATATTCACACCATTGAACATAGTACCAATCACTGATGCTTGTAGTTCGTGTGGATGAACAGCACCAATAGAAGCAGGAACTGGATTGCTAATACCTGCCGCAGTTGGACTTACAATAACAAGTGCTCCTCCAAAATCATTTGGTAATTCTGTTAAACTAGTAGAAATCGACTGTTGACTCCAATCAATCCATATTCTTCCAAAACTGTCTGTAGTAATCGGTCCAAACTGAGGAATTCGCATTTTATCAACACCTATCGGTGATAATTTAATTTGAAAACTAATGTCGCCTGCCACAACACGCAACACTTCTAAACTAAGTGCGGGATATAATACATCGTCTACGCTTGCCACCAATGGTATTCTTCTGTTAACACCGTCAATTTCTGGAAGTGTATTTACAATGCCAGCACCTACAGCTAGTTGTTCATATTCTTTTAAGTTAGCAATTATACCGGGATATTGTAAAACTGTGTAAAGATATTCTGAATTTAATATGGCAGCACCTGTTTTTCTAGGAGTATTACGAGACTCCATAGAAGGTATATTTGGCAATATAACAGGATATTGAGACATAGTGTCTATTAGTGCTTGATCTTTTCCGCTTCGATCTTGTTCTGCCATAAGCACATTAAATACAACTAAGCCAGCGTTTTTAGCATACAAATCTTCAATAATTTTTGCATAAACATCTCTAGGAAAGGGCCATTGTCCATATTGTTTTAACGCATTTTCGTCAATGTTTACAGTGTAAATATTGTTTTGTACAGGCTCTGCTGAAGTAATTAATGTATCAAAATAATTCAGCCGAACACTTTCAACAAATTTCGGGTCGCTAACTCTGACACCAACAACTAATAACAATGTAAGTATAGCTGTTAATGGACTAAGCAAAATCTTTTTAATCATATTATTGTCCTTGTGTTATTGTGATTGTTCCGCAGCCGCCGGTTGTAGCACAAGTATGAGAAATAGAATAGAATTGTTGTGTGGAACCAGATTGAATCATGTCTAGCGTAGTTGGTTGACCCGCTAGATTAATAATAGCAAAATGTGAGGCATTGCCTTCTTGTAAAGAATTTATAGTTTTATCCCCGTCAGACAAAGTTATATCTAAATAATGACTCCCGCTTCCTGTTTGCTGGGCATCAATAAAGTTTCCGTTATTGTTTACTGTAGCAAATATTCCTTTGCTTCCGCCTGAACTGCTTTGGAAAAAACTTAAATCATTATCATCACCTGTTACAAATAATTCAATATAATTGCTATTAGTAGAAGAATCACCCTCTTGTACTGTTAAGATTGTATTATTATCACCATTACCAATATAACCAAAGTAGTTTTGATCTGTCCCCATTTGAGTAACATCGATGTTATTGTTGAATCCTGTTTGATCAATGTATACTTGGGAATCTGATGCGGGTCTTGATTCAAATGTGTCAATTTTATCAATATTGTTACTGTTTGGATCAAATGGATCAGCACTACCCCCACAGCACAGTGAATCACTTGGAGGAGGTGTTTCAGTAGTTGGAGCATTAGACCCTTCGTTAGGAGGAATAGGTCCATACGACTCTCCATTTAATTCAGTTGCCCCGGTAATTTCATCAATGAACAGTATAGGACTTAGTGCGGTGTCCCCCATGTTAAAAATCATAAAAGAAATATCATACTCACCTGATGCTGACACTGTGAATTGTACGAGTTGCCAGCCAGTTGATCCATAGCTTCCAACTGAGTAGTTTCCCGTCCCTGTATTTGTAAAACCCAATAAAGCATAAGCCTCTTGATTGTTAACTGTGGCAACACCTGGGCCGCCCGTAACAGAAACAAGCGAACCGTCATTGAAAGGTTCGTAGTCTGTACTTAAATAATTCCAAGCATAAGTATATGTTACGCCTGCTTCTAAAAATCGTGTTGTTTGAGCAAAAGTAGAATTTGTTGGGGTAGGATTCCCTCCACCACCGTTTTCAGCCTGAAATTGAATATAGTCTTTTATTGCCTGAATCTGTGTAGCTGTAAGACCTGAACTTGCGGCGGCACTTTCGAAACTAGGAGACCCTGACCCCGGTTGCAATGAAAGCATGTACTGTCCATGGGGTGTAATAGACCAACAAAATCCTCCACCTACACAAAAGTTTTCTAAACCTGTGCTGATTTGTGCTCCATTTCCATTAGGTCCCCAATTCGCTCTTATGCCAGAAACGCCATTGCTTACTAGCCAGTTAGCATAGTCGCCATCTTCAAAACCATAGTTGTCTGTTTGTGAATATACAACAGAAGAAGCAAATATCAGTAATAATGTAAAAATCTTTTTCATTTATTTTCCTTGTGTTATAGTCACTTTGTTTCCAGACTGAGGAGCAGGTCCCCATGGCTGTGTTGCTTTGTCTCCATTGTGTGTAATCGAAAGGTCCATATTAGAATTCAACCTCATTCTTACTTCGGCATAGTGTTCGTTTTCAGTTTCTCTGTACATCACAAGATAAGGATTTCTTTTAACACACTTAATTTTTCCTGTACAAACACCTTCATCATTGCTTGTAGCAATAGCATCTGTTACTTGCTTTTGTTTATTTTCTTTAGCATTGTTGTTTGTTTCTGTTTGTGTTATAAACTGTTCTTCTTCGTTTTCCTGAGGCTCTGTTCTTGTTATCTGCTCTTGGATTTCACTAGGAGGACTTATTATAAGATTATTGTTTATTTGACTGTCAAAAGAAACACGAGGATCAATTATGTTTAGTGAAATGCCCACAGGTGGATTAGGCAATGAATTAAAATTAGAAATATAAGTTGCTACGATATGGTTCTTGTAATTCTACTTTGCCTGCGGCATTTTCAACTATGATCTTTCCTGTTTGACAGTTGATTAGTTCTTGATCTTGATCATCAGTACAACTGGGTACAAGAATAACTAGTGTTCTTCCTGCTTCGTCAACAGTCATGTGAAAATCAGTGCCACGAACAGCAATATTAGCACTTGGTGTTCCGATATTTATTCTTTGGGGATTTGCTTTAGCAATCTGACCGCTAGCATATCTAACTGTGCCCATAGCCACTCGCATGCTTGCTTTGCCGGCATCGCTTTGGTTAGGGTCAAAAACAAAGTCATCGATTACTAGTCTGCTGTTCTCAGTAATTTTTACATCGGTGTCGTCAATAAAAGTAATTTCAAGACTAGTGTCTTTTTGTGTAGTTACCACATCATTACTTTCTATGGCGAAGTTGACTTCGCTTTCTATTTCTGTAGATTCTCTTTTGATTGTAGCAAGAGAACCATTTTGTTTAGACACTGCACCTATATCTGCTTGAACAGTACTGCTAGATGCTAGTGTTACTAACAACAACCAAAAAAAGCGGCGCACAATTAGTTTCCAGTCAATACATTTATGACATTACTTGAGCCGTTTACATTGATGTTTACGTTGGTGTCAATTGTTCCGTTTTGAACAGTTGTGACTTGATTCAAGGATCCGGCTAAAGTAACAATTAAATTATGTCCCTCAACGCCTGCTGAACCGGCTTGTGTATGACGCATAACGTTTTCATCACCGCTGATGTCAACATCTAATTTGCCATTACTGCTAGTCAAATTGTGTTCAATGTCGTTCATATTACCAACAACTTTGGTTTTACTAAAAATATTAGTACCACTAATTGTTTCTACAAGAGAGTTAGAATTCCCTTGGATTTCTTGGTTTATAGTAACACCTGAACAAGCGTTTTCAGATGTCCCGCAGGTAACTTGTACTTGGTTTCCGTTTCCAGTGATGTCACTAAGATAAGTGTTAGCGTTTCCAGTAATTACGTATTGCGCTATGTTATTATCTCCAGTTTGTGTCATTGTGACTGAGTTGCTATCGCCCGTAATTGTAGCATAGTCGCTAGAACTATTTCCAATGCTATTTCCTGCTCCGGTCTGAGTAAGTGTCACTGTGTTACTGTTACCTACTTGATCAATAAAAACATTGTTAGATGTACTTGTTTCTTGTCCATATGCGTTAAACATAGCAAACATAGAAAAAAGTGTAATTGCTAAAATATTAATTTTTTTCATTTTAATCTCTCCATATAAACAACTTATCAAATATGCTTTCTGTTTCTTTGATAGGTGCTTTTTGTTGTTCACGTTGTTGTGGTTCTAAGTTTAATTGTCTTTCTGATATTGGGTCGTAGTCCCAATAACCTTTTCTTTCTCCCTCACGAACCATTTCTACAACAGCGGCTTGAATAGCCATGCTTGTGGCACGATTTACGCTTTCATTCATTCCCATACCTACTTCGGCTTCTATCGATCTCGTGCCTTCTTCGATGAATCGTAATACTCCAAGTTTATCCATATAACTGTATACGGTTTTTGTTGTTAATATACTAAAAAGAACTTCTCCTGACGTAACACTAACAACACGTATTCCAATAGTAATCATGTCTGCTCGATATTGAGTTTGCGGACCGATGCCTAAAATTCTCATACCGCTTCCACCAGTTACAACGTTGCTATCATACCCAACGATACCGCCTTCAATTAACACACCGGCAAATAAAAGGGGAGGCAACGGTTCGGCATTCTGTCCTTCATAAATTTCTCTCATTTGACGAATCATTTGTCTTTCTTTCATCAAACTATCTAAGCCAACTCTTTCTACTACCTTAAACCATTGACCATTACCAACTTCTCTTAGTGCTTTTATAAGGTATGTTTCAGCACCTTGAGTTACAGCACTGCTTAAATTTGCTATATTAGGATTTGGTTTTCTTTGTCCGGTTTTATCACGAAAATTATATACTGCGGCAATAATAGGACCGTCAGCAGGCTTCGGCAAATTGTATTTGTTTCTGTCTAGTGTTGTTTGTTCAACCTGAGGATCTTGAAACTGTGTTTCAGTGATCATTTTGTCTATCTGCGATGTAGTGGCACACCCAGACAAAAACAACAACCCTGCTACTAAAAGGCTATTTCTCATTAAATTTAACCTCCTGTTGCGCCGATCATGGTTGCTACAGGAACATTGACTACTGTAACATTGCCATCGGCATCTGTGATAGTAAGCGTAATGAATTCACCTTCGCGAGACCAAACAACTGTTCCGCCTGTTGGAAAATCTAATACGCCCGAAGTAATACCTGCTTCACCAAACAAGTTATCTGTAATTTGTTTGGCAAGTTCTTGATACATTCTGCTTTCAAGTGCTTGAGTAAACCTAAAAATAGGATCTTGCATTTGTTCTAATTCTGCTCTTGCTCTTGCTCGCTCGGCATCATCAATTATTTTTTGTTTTGCTGCCTGCTCTTGGTTATAAATGCTAAGAACATGTTGTGTATACCCAATCCCACTGAATGATGGACTATTAAACTCATGCACTAATTCAGAACTCATGACTTGTGTAGATACAAAAATCATTAATATACCAAATAGTTTTTTCATTTTTCAACTACCTCTTTTTCGTTGTCGTTTTCTTGCTTTTCTTTTTCTATTTGCAAGACTACGTTTACTTTTTGTTGAAGTCTTAGCAAATCGTTATCTAACATTCTTATTCTATCGATTAATGCAATTAATATCGTATGCGTTTCTCCGATAACAGGTGTTAGTTGCGTAGTGACAAATTGATATATAAAATATACAAAGTAGCCCATTCCCAATGCGGCGATTATAGGAAAACCATATTGTCCAATTAATTCTACTAAAGTTTGTGCTTCCATTTAATCTCTTCTCGCATCATTCTTGCCATCTGCTCTAGCAATACGCTCTAAATCTGGTTTTAAATTCAACGCTGAACTAACAACAGTATCTACACGAATAATATCATGATTCATTGTTTTTACTCTGTTGTCTAGTGCTATAATTATATTCTGCAATCCTTTAATTTGCGAAACTACACCTGACAAAATATATCTAATTACAAAATATATAAACACGCCGGCTCCAATCGCGGCAACGATTGGAAATCCTAATTCGGCGATCAACATAAAAATATTTTCTGTGCTCATATTTTATACTCTTGTTTATTAGAGTCACAGAGCGATTACGTAGCCGTACTATACGCTGTATACTCTATCAACTTATCCTATAGTATTTATCGGATATGCTTAAAAAAATTTATACATATATATTAAAAATGATAAATAAGCCCAATTTATATTGACATTGTATCCAAAATATAATACTCTAAAAGATAGTCAAAATTTGGCATATTTTAGCATAAATACTATAATAAAGAGAAAGGAGAAAAGTTATGTTATCAACACTTTTTTGGATTTTAGTAGGTGCGTTTATTGGATGGCACTTCCCAGAACCTCTTTGGGCAAAGATCGCCAAAGAAAAATTAGTTAACATGTTTCAATCGTTTAAAGCAAAGAAATAATATTTTACTATGATTGATTTAAATCGAATAGGGTCGGGAAAAGAACTGCTTAAAAAAGTATTTGCTTTGGGAATAGAAAGCAGTCAATCACCTTTGTCACAAAACCCTCAACAAAAAAAATCTCGACCCTCCACACTCAATAAAAATAACACTTGAAATAACCTTTTAGTTTGTTCAAGACTAAAGGATCCTGCCTTATGAATCAGCATACTATAAAACAACCTATTAAAACCAAAGGAGTAGGACTTCATACTGGTACAACAACCTCTATGAAAATATTTCCTGCACCTGAAAATACAGGTATTGTTTTTATAAAGAAAACTAAGTCAGGTCCTTTGTTTATACCAGTGTTAAGTCAATATGTTACAAATACTACATTGAGCACTGATATAGGAAAAGATCAAGAATCTATTAGAACAATTGAGCACTTGATGTCTGCATTAGCTGGTTGTTCTATAGATAATGTTTACATAGAAATTGAAGGGGACGAAATCCCTGCATTAGATGGTAGCGCCTCGCCCTTTTGTTTTTTAATTAGAGAAGCAGGAATAATTGAACAATCAGAACCTAAAAAGTTTTTAAAAATCAATAAAACAGTTAAAGTAGGTGACGAAAATGGTTGGGCTATGTTGGAACCTTATGATGGTTTTTCTTTAGATTTTACAATCGATTTCGATCATCCCTTAATTAAAAGATCAACATACAGTATCGATATAAACCATAAAAATTATTGGAAACAAATCAGCAGAGCAAGAACTTTTGGGTTTATAAAAGACACAGAAAAATTGCATAAATCAAATGCGGCTTTGGGAGCATCAACTCAAAATACAATCGTACTTAGAGAATTTGACATCTTAAACAAAGAAGGACTACGATACCCAAACGAATTTGTAAGACACAAAATTTTAGACGCAATTGGTGATTTGTATGTTTCGGGCTATCAAATTATGGGCAAATACACAGCATATGCATCTGGACATAGAATTAATGATATGTTACTTCAAGGACTATTTGAAAAAAATGCGGGAACTATTATTCAACCTACGCACTTAAACAGTGTAAATAGAAATTATAATATACATACAGGAGAAATTAATGAACAATTGGGTAGAGCAAGTTAAAAATAGCATTCCAGAACATAGCGAAAAGATTAAAAATAATTTAGATGAAGCGATCAACAATTCAGCATTAGAAGACGCTGATGCTCACGCATGCGCATTTGTGTCAGCTATCTCAAGTGGTAACGGAGAATTAGCATTTGAAATTTCTATGAACGGTCCATTAATGGGGTCATCTGAACGAGAATTGGCAAAAAAGGCAGCTTCATTTATAGGAATGAGCAACGTTTATCACTTTTTTCAAGAATCATATGATGCGACTAGTGAGGACGATCATTTTTTAGATATTGAAATTAATGATTCAGATAAATCAAAATTTGAAATGTATGCGCTGGCTGCTAGCATTGCAAGTAAATGCAAACACAACACTGAAAAATATCTTGCCAAAGTATCAGAACAAGGGATAACCAATGAACAGATTCAGTCTATTGGCAAAATTTCTGCGGTTGTTAGTTCTATAGGAAAAATCGCACTATAATTATTTTGTGCCGATTAACATAAATCGTTTATATCCCCAATCATTATATTCTATATTAAGTGTATCTGATACTATAATATGTGATAAGGGGTATTTATTTTTAAATTCTTCTAGTGTATAAGTAGGACTAGTTATTTTCCAAACTTCGTCTGTGTAATCTAAATTAGATGTTTGTAAACAAACCAATGATCCCGAATTTATGTTATCAAACCAAAGTTGTTTTTCCATATGTTCGGGACTGCAATTAATTATTATATTGTATTTTAAGAAACTAAAGTAATTTGCATCGGCTTTGATATTTCTTATTTTTTTAGTGTCACCAAAAGTCCAAGCATTGCATATTTTTTCTGCTGTTCTAATAGCCTCAGCGTCTTTGTCTATGCCCACAATTTCTTGATATTGCTTATGTTGGCGCGTTAGCATCATTAAGCCCAATACATTGTACCAGCTTCCTAAGATAGCTACTTTAGACTGTTTGGGTATATATGGCTCTAGTGTTTCGCACAGCCACTGCTTACTTTGAACTTGTCCGTGAGAAAAAGAAGAAAAATCCATAATATTATTTATATCGATATACAAAGATAAAAAGTTTAATTGGTCTAACTAAATATTATTGTGAATATCATACCTGAAAATGTTTTTGCTAGAACACATCTAGAGAAAATTTTACCACAAGAACTAAAAAACAAATCAGTTTGTTATACTGTGCTTTATTCAGGCGCGTGGCAAGAAATAGTAGATTTGCAGTCAATAGCAAAGCAAGTTAAAAAACAAAACAAAGTACTGTTACTAGACAACAGCGGCGAAGGATTTGTTCATTATATAAAAGCACTATATGATTTACTGATTAACCAAGAAAAACTAAAAGAAAGCCAATTATACTTAATAAGCGGTGCGGCAGATATTCAACAAGAAATCGATAAAGTAGCACACGAGTATAATAAAAAGCCCTTTACAGGAATATATTTTAACAAATTTGAAATAGCAACAGCAGACGAAGCCTTTTACTTTAAAAAAAATTTGCTAGACGATGCTTATTGTGAAAAAATGTATGACTTTCGTATAAAAAACTATGAAAAAACATTTTTAAATTTTAATCGAAGAGCCAGAACACATCGATTAGCTACTGTAGCTATGATGCATTCTATGGATTTATTAGATCATGGATATGTAAGTTTAACAAAATCAGATTATAATTATGGTTGGCATGATTTATATGATTGTGTACTTGATGAACACGAAACACATCACGACAGTTTAGAACTTTTAAACCAATTTGAAAAATATGCAAATAATTTTCCTAACTTAGTGTTAGACAGACCTCTTATGATTAACAATGAAGCACACTTGTCAAATTCAGCAGAAAAATATTATTGGAAAAGTATACTTAATCTAACTAGCGAAACAAATTTTTATACTACCGAGCCTATAGGCAAACCAATGCAACAACCTACTCGTTTTTTAAGCGAAAAAACCTTCAAGCCTATTTTATATTTGCAACCATTTATCTTAATTTCTGTTCCAAGATCACTTGAGTTGTTACGAGATATGGGATATAAAACTTTTCATCCATATATAGATGAAAGTTATGACTATGAAGAAGATGATAGAGAGCGACTTTTAATGATCCTAAGGCAAGTAAAAAAATTTGTTAAATACACACCTAAGCAAACAGCAGAATTTTTACATTCTGTCAAAGAAATATGTTTTTATAATAAAAAACGTATTTTTAACACACTAAAAAACTAGTGTCATTATTAATTTTGGGCAAAAACATGTTGACTTCTTGGTTAATAAAGCATATAATTAATTAATAAAGCATATAGGGTCGTTAGCTCAGCGGTAGAGCATCTGGCTTTTAACCAGTTGGTCGTAGGTTCGATCCCTACACGACCCACCAGATTTTGGCGCTCATAGCTTAATGGTTAAAGCGTTCCGCTCATAACGGAGGGATTCTAGGTTCAAATCCTAGTGGGCGCACCATTCTTTTAAAATGTGAACATGATGCTCCCATCGTCTAATGGTTAGGACATCGCCCTTTCACGGCGGCAATCTCGGTTCGAGTCCGGGTGGGAGTACCATTTTTAAAACGAATAATTTACTAAAAAAGCCCGGGTGGTGAAATTGGTATACACGACAGGTTTAGGTCCTGTTGCCGAAAGGCGTGGGGGTTCAAGTCCCTCCCCGGGTACCATATTAACAATAAGGAGAGTTGGCCGAGTGGCTTAAGGCGGTGCCCTGCTAAGGCATTATACAAGAAATTGTATCATTGGTTCGAATCCAATACTCTCCGCCAAATTTGCTCCTGTAGTTTAATGGTAAAACTCCGGGCTTATATCCCGGCATTGGCGCCAGATTAGCGCATGATACAGGTTCGAGTCCTGTCGGGAGCACCAGAATTTTATAGAGTATAAATAATAAAGTAATAGGAGTCATTATGTCAGTACTAGCACTAGACATCTCTGGCTTGCCGCAACGGTGGATAAGTTATGAAGATGCTATTTCATATCATGCTAAACAATTAGTTGCATGGTCATTAGGTGATGTTGTAGCAAAGTTTCGCGGCGGCATTCAAAAAAACGGAACCAAAAGTTACTTAGAAACACCTAGTATTATTGCAGTAAAAAGCAACAACAAAATCTCTCGTAGAAGTTTGCGAGTTCCACTAACAAACAAAACTTTATTTCTAAGAGATAGAAATGTTTGTGCATACTGCGGTGGTAACTTTCATTCACATGAATTAAGCAGAGATCATGTTTTTCCCAAATTTTTAGGTGGTGAAGATGAATGGACTAATGTAGTAACTGCATGTAAGTCCTGTAATCACAAAAAAGGATGCAAAACTTTAAAGCAATCAGGAGTAGAATTGTTATATGTGCCTTACGCTCCAAATCATTACGAACATTTGATTTTACAAAATAGAAAAGTTTTAGCAGATCAAATGGAGTACTTGTTGTCGGGAGTACCTAAGCACAGTAGAATTTTAGATTCGCTATAAAAAGTTTGTTTAACAATTTTTTAATTAAATAAATGTATAGGATGAGTAGCTCAGCGGTAGAGCAGTTGACTGTTAATCAATTGGTCGCAGGTTCGATCCCTGCCTCATCCGCCAATTAAAAATCTGTTTGAGACTAACAATACAAAAAATAATAAGATTTTATTTAATTATAAAAGAGCAAAATAGTATGCTAATTTTAAAAAATTTTATATCAGAAGCATTAATAAAAGAAGCACTTGACACCAGCGAAAAATCTTTAGAATGGGAATCAAATTCAAATTTTCCTACTCAGTTAAAACAAAGCATGCGTTACGGCGGATTTGAGCATGTTCCTTATAGATTAACTGCTAATTTAAAAGATTATCCTATTGCTAAAGATTTTTTTTATGAAACATTTAATAACAATGACTTTTTTCTTGAAGACACAGTATATTTTTCTAAATATGTTTCAGGATCCGAGTGCAAAGAACATGTAGATCCGTCAAATTACACCGTAATCATGCTTTTAAAAAACCCTGATCTTGGCGGATACTTAATGCTTAATAAAGAAAAAATGCAAAAGGTGGTATTAGACGTAGGTGATGCTGTAATTTTTGAAGGAAAAACCCCTCATCGCATCACAGAAGTAATTAAAGGAACAAGAATAGCTTTAACACTTTGGTTAAACGATATTCCAAAAAAATATAAAATAGAGTTAGATAAACATTAACGCCCGATTAGTTAAATCAGAATAACACCGCACTTGTAATGCGGAGTACGGGGAGCATAACCTCGATCGGGCACCAGTTTCTCCCGGTAGCACAATTGGATAGTGCATCGGCCTTCTAAGCCGAGGGTTGCAGGTTCGAATCCTGCCCGGGAGGCCAACTTTAGTAAAAGCATAAATATTGTGTTCAAATAGGTTATGGGGCCATAGCTCAGTTGGGAGAGCGTTGGATTTGCATTCCAAAGGTCGGGAGTTCGAGCCTCCCTGGCTCCACAAATTAATTATTATATATGGGATAACGAAATGAAGAAAAAAATAAAGCGCGTACATCGTAGAAAACTTATCCCATTTAAATGGTTGGGAACTATTTTATGTACTATTGGTATAGCACTTACTAGTTTTAATATTTACCCTTTAAATATTTTTATAATGTTTGTAGGAACAGGAATATGGTGTGCAGTCGGCACACTACAAAAAGACTGGCCTTTGGCAACAGGTGAGTTGATTAGCGTAATTTTATACGCTTCGGGAATTATATTTTTTATAGCAAGTTTGTTTTTATAAATATCGGAGATTAGCACAGCCTGGTAGTGCACCTGCTTTGGGAGCAGGGGGTCGGGGGTTCGAATCCCTCATCTCCGACCAGTTTAAAATTGGGTCCTTAACTCAGTTGGTTAGAGTGCAACCTTTACACGGTTGAAGTCGTAGGTTCGAGTCCTACAGGACCCACCAATTCAAAACGGTTAAACAAAGTGTTGCAACGCATTAATTCATGTTGTATAATAAACAAATAGTAAAAATGCCCGGGTGGCGAAATTTGGTATACGCAAGGGACTTAAAATCCCTCGATCATTTGATCATGCCGGTTCGAGTCCGGCCCCGGGCACCAATCAATAAATAAAAATTATGAGAAAAGAAAGAGTAACTTGGATACATCATTGGAGCGATAGAACATTTAGTTTCAGGACAACCAGAGATCAAAACTTTAGGTTTTCTGCTGGCGAGTTTGTTCTAATCGGATTAAAAATTGAAAACAAACCTGTACTTCGTGCCTATAGCATAGTAAGTCCTCCTTGGGCTGAATACTTAGAGTTTTTAAGCATAAAAATGCCAGACGGTGAATTGACTTCAAAATTACAGCATATCAAAATAGATGATGAAGTTGTAATAATGGACAAAACTACAGGAACACTTAGAAACGAAGCGATCAAAGACGGCAAAACGCTTTGGTTGTTATCAACAGGAACAGGTCTTGCTCCATGGCCCTCTATAATCAGAGATTTGGATTCGTTAGAACGTTGGAATGACATTAGAGTTGTTCATAGTGTTCGTAATCGAGANGATCTTGCATANTACAAAGATTTATCAACAGCATATGCGGATTCAGAACCTGATTTAGCAGAGTCGTTGAAAGAAAANTTAACTTATATTCCTATTGTGACAGGTGAAGGTGATAAACGCATTACTGAGCAGTTAGGAAAAGCATTGCCTATTGATCCAGTTAANGATAAAGTAATGATTTGCGGTAATTTGCAGTTTAACTANGATGTAGCANATTGGTGCAAAGAACAAGGAATGCAAGAAGGTTCTCTTAGAGACCCCGGAGATTTTGTTTTAGAACGAGCATTTGTAGAGAAATAAAATATGACATCATTTTTATGGCATGAAACTAGAGATTTACACCATGCATGTGAAGAACATCCCAGTTGGTTCAGCAATGGCATCAGGGAGTCCTCCATGGCAGTGGTATTCAGATTGGCTACAAGCATTATTGGACATCCATAGTGTTATTGATGAATATTCAAGTTCTGAAGTAAGAAGAGTAGAAAAGTTAGAAGAAGATTTAAGCAATGCATTTTCTCCAAGAGAATTAACTGTTGCTAAAAATTATGCAAACAATTTAAAAACAGAACAAGATATAGCAGGCGCTACTTATGTTCTTTTAGGCGCTCATTTAATGGGAGGCGCAATAATGCGCAAGCGATTGACTGTTTATCCTACTAAACATTTAGAGTGGGACGATAGGAAAACTGCATTAAAAGAATTACAAAAGATTAAAGAAAGAACAGATATCGTTGAAGAAGCAAGAAATTGTTTTAGTACGATACTAGATGTAATGACTGAAATAGAAAACCTTCCTTTGTAAGACAGTATGTCGTCTGAGATAGAATTTTTCCCTAAGTTTACGCCCTATGAAATGTTAGAATTAGGAGTTTTTGATGGGTCGTATTATAAAGCAGACAACCCTGACTTTGATCGTATTCCTATAATAACAGAAAAGAATTTATTTACTTCAGGAGCATCTCATCCCCTTAGCGTTTGGCAAGAAAAAGGATGGATTACTCCCGAAGATCCAATGGGTTGGTTTCAGTGGTATCTTAGATATTATCAAGGCAGACGAATACCCAAGTTAGACGAATGGCAAATTAAACGACAAAAATCTTTTGTTGCCAGACACGGCGCACAAGTACTAAAAAACGGCAACGGCGATCTTTCAAAAAGACTAAAACAACGACAAAGTTTATTACATTGGGCTGCCGATCCTATACCAGATATTGAAGAAAAAGACAAATATTCAATGCTGTTAAAATTAAGAGACAAATCAAAATAATATTTTGGGTAAAGAATTATCAAGTAAATATATTTGACAATATAAAATAAGGAGAAAAAATGAGCACAGTATCAGCAAGACATATTTTAGTTACTTCGCTTGACGAGGCACAAAATTTAAAAAACCAAATTACAAATGAGGCTGAATTCTCAGAAAAAGCGCAACAACACAGTCAATGTCCCAGTGGCAAAAACGGTGGTGATTTAGGTTCATTTGGAAAGGGCTTAATGGTTGAATCTTTTGAAAATGCAGCCTTTGGATTAGACGTAGGAACTATTAGCGAGCCAGTTCAAACTCAATTTGGCTATCACTTGATTTTACGTACCGGTTAATATAAAGTTGCGGATATAGTATAATGGCTATTACTTCTGGTTTCCACCCAGGTGATGTGAGTTCGATTCTCACTATCCGCTCCAGTTTATAAATCTAAACTGCAATAAGCATTAAAGCCGGATTCATCTTGTTTAAACTCAGATTGTAAAATGAATCCGGCTTTTTCATAAGTTCTCCAACTATCTTGTCTAGGATAACTCCAACACATAGATGCATCTTCTGATCTCGCTTGATCAATAGTTGCTAAAAGCAATTGTGTTCCTATTCCTTGTTTCCGATAGTTATCGAATACAAACAAACCTCTAGAACGATATTGCTTATTACTGCACAAGTGCCCGCTGTTGACCCCTGCAATTTTATTATCTATTATGTATGCAAAGAATGTAGGTTGAGTTGACATATTAAACATATCATACCCTCCCCCAAAGCACATTGCACTATTGGGTTCAATGGGAGAAGTTCTATTGGGCCAAAGATGATCTTTCCAAATTGGATATATTTCTTCGTAAGTGATCTTTATTATCATAGAACATTAGATTTTTTGATTTTACTTAAGCTGTGTATAATCAAAAAAGAAACTCACGCTATCAACTTCTGATAAAGATTGTGTAATAGCAGACTCAATTTCTTCGGTTTCTGTTAGATAATCAGGGTTTATATCAAAAAAGAAAATTGTTCCAGTTTCTAGTGTCGCCTGATCACTCGATGCTTTCCCTACAAATTTAACCATCTTTAATTTTTGACCTTCATCAAAGACTGAATTAACGGGAGGCTCAACGTTTATTTCACCTGTACTTGCATCACACGATATAAAAGAGTCATAGTCTAAGGAATCTTCATGCAATTCAATTGAATAAGTAAAAGGTTTTTCAGGAAATACGCCTTCGAATTCTGTTGCGTTAATTGCAGACTTGAGATCAGCAGTGATTGGTTCATTGTCTTGATGCACACCCAAATAAGATAGTGTATTATTTTTCTTGTATGTGCTAGCCTCGTCCCCGGCAATAAAATGAATCAATTTATTTTGATTGTCTGAAAATCTTTCGTCTTCAAATAACAATGCATCTTGAGTAGAAGTATTTAAGACTATATTTTTAAGATTTGGCTCTAAAATAGCATTTTCATTTAATGAAGCAATTTCACAGGCAACCCCTGCAACCATTGGAGCGGACAATGAAGTTCCCGATGCAAAAGCATATGAATCGATATCTGTGGTATCAGCAACAATTACATCTTCCCCAGGAGCAAAAATATCTAAACTTAAGCCTGCTCCGGTTGTTAATCCTGAATCGCTGGGAGAAATATTGTTGAAACCTGAAGGAATATCATATTTATCGATAGAGCCTACTGTGATTGTTTCTTTGATGCCTGCAGGAGATACGTCATCTACAGATACACCTTTGTTCCCTGCGGCTGCTACCACAGTGACTCCTGCCTCTAGTAAATTATTAATTTTGCTATCTAACCAAGGCGATTGAGACACAACCCAAGATATATTTACAACTCTGGTTTTAACAGGATCTGCAACTGCTCTTTCTAGAATAGCATCTATAGCCTCTCCCAAATCTAATAAAGAAGGTTGTATGTTTTCTCCATTTACAATACCTCCTATTTTAACATTTACTAGTTTAGCATGTTTGGCTATACCTAGATTTTTTCCTACAGCCATCGAAGCAACGGCTGTTCCGTGACCGATGTTATCTCTAAAATCGCCATTAAAAACATCTAACGCAAAAAAATCTTCAGTCTCTAATTCAGGATAATTAAACTCATCATGATCAAAATTAACTCCTGAGTCTATAATATACAATTCGGGAGTCGATATATGTTTGAGGTCATGCAATGCATATTCTGATAACAAAGGACGATAACGAGAAATTGCTCTAACTCTAGGCCACTGACCTTCTTCACTCAAAGGATCTAAAGGCATTGATTCGGCGTTTTCTGTGCTGTCTGGAGAAATGACATTTTCCATAAATGTCACAGGAGAATCAGTTATTTCAATTGAATCAACGTGTCCGCTTAGTTCTACACCCGAATCGCTATTAACAACAAACCACCCGTTACCCAACTCTTTGGTAATAGTTCCGTGTGCTTCAATCGTATCGCGATCTCCTTGCACAATAAAATCATGTGTCCCCTCATCGACCTGATGAAGCGCAGAGTTTTCGTCTGCTTTGGCATGATGTAATAAATGCCAAGGAACATGAATTTCTGTTTCTGAGTCTGTTGGAATATCTAAATTCCAACGATTAGCAAACGCATCTCTGTGTTCTTTAGCAGTAAATGTTACTTTAATATCCATGGTTAAAATGACTCCAAATTATATTAGTATTTATCATTGAACGATTTTTTTAAAAAATACCCATTTAACTGGGAATAGAAATTGATTCCATCTGTCTGAGAACTTCAATATCTATAGAAAACACATATTCTGTGGCATTGTCCGTTAAAAAGTCCTTTGCAATCGGATGTCTAAATTGCTTTTCAAAGGCCCAGCCGTCGTTATGTTTCTTAGCAAAATGCTCTTTTACTAATTCAAACCCCGTAAATTTGGTTTCTTGGGGCATTACGTCTAGTCCTGTTTGAATATAAGCATCTGTCTTTTGTGTATACCGCAACTTATTTAAATAATCGCTTGTTTCTTTGTTTTTTAATTGGCTAGAATCTCGATTTTCTTTGTGGCTTAAACCTTCGGCTTGTAGTCCAATTGCCCATGTTAATTCAGGATAAAAACTTAAAAAACTTCCTTGCATTGGTATAGGTAAGATGTCTTGTATTTTCAAAAAATGAAATGGTGCTCCCGAAAAATTTCCCCCGTAACTCCCATTTCTTTGATAAGGTGTCACGCCTCCAAAGCACGTTCCAGTGTAACCCTGTTTTGCTAAAATTTCTACCATTTTATAATGAACATTAAAATGTGGACTATACGATTTATATTTTTGACTAATTAGATAATTTTGACTAGTTAATAATTTTACAATATCAATTTCTAGTTCTTTGTATGGGATGCTGTGTTTCTCACAAAACATCTTGGCATGATCACTATCATGTTTATTCAAACCGTCTTTAAAAACCCCGATAATAACGTCAAATTTTAAGCCAGCTTCTTGCCAGCATAATACCATTGCTTGGCTATCTATGCCCCCGCTAAGACATAATGCTGGACTATTACCCAAAGTTTTAGAACACTCAACTGCGGCGTTTATTCTATACTTTGATAGACTTTCTTTGTCAAACTTAAGATTATTAAAAAAGGTCTTATCTAAGTTTACCTTGTTTGGTTCGCCATTCTCAGCGATCATTCCTGAGCAGTCTAACCAGTCGTTGTAAAAAGGTTTAAACTCGTCGGCCATATCAATATTTATGAACAATAAGTAGTAGATATGATTAAGTTTTCTTATTATAAAAATACCGGACCAGATAAAGACAAAGAAAAGGTTGCCCAGAACGTCATTGATACTATAAAAAAATATATTGAATTGCCAGAAACGATTAAAGTAGAATTTATTAATATGGGAGCGTCACATTATGGTGAAACAATTGTAGATATCAACAACCCAAGCTTAGTGCGTATAAACCTAGATTTAAGTACAACCGACATTGTTATCCCATTGGTTCATGAATTGATACATTTAGAACAAATGCACACTGGAAGACTTTCTAATTCTAAATTTGGATATATAATTTGGGAAGGCAAAAAGTATAAAGTCAAGCCCGACATAGCATATAAAGACTATATGCAATTACCCTGGGAACAAGATGTCAATACCCGCCTAAAACCTCTCTTAGAAGTGTTACTCTAACAAACGCTCATAAGTCATTGATTTTATTAGGTTTTTTAAAAAAGTTGTAAGTTATTGATTTTATTGGATTTATTTTGGATAAAAAGGCTTGACATTTAGCCAAATATATGTATAATAGTATATAGAGTTAAGAAAAGGCAAGCACATGACGCAATCAGCAAAGTCACGAAAGCGCCGCTCTGATCGCAATCATGTTATTTACATGATTGAAAATGCTAAAGGCGAACAGTATATTGGTCTTACTGTATTGAGTTTTAATGGTAACGCTAATCGCACCGTTAGTAGACGTGTTCAAAAACACGTCCAGCGTGCATACAGTGAAAACAAGTCTTGGACCCTTTGTGAGTCACTTCGAAAGTATGGTCCCGAGCAACACACCTATGAAATACTTGAGATTGTTCGGGGTAAAAAGCAAGCCCATGCCCGAGAAACTGAATTGATTAACACATTACAACCTCGCTTAAACACGTTTGGAGTAAGATAAATGGATATGAAATCAGCTAACATTTGGATTGAAAAAATCAAAGAAGATTGCTTTTTGAATGGTTTAGAAATGAACCCGAAAATTTCTCTTATTGTTAATAGCAAGGGAGGTTGGAATGCAGAAATCAATGAAGATGGTATGTGTCTTCTTGATTTGAATCGTGAAAACGAAATGAAAGTTAACGGAGAAACTATCAACGAAGCATTAATCAACCTCGATTTGCTTTGTCAAAATGATATTAAGGAGAACAGTTTTAATGTTTAGTTTATTGCAACAGTTAGGAATTTTACTAAGTGTGTTATTGATTTTTCTGCTACTTGTTGTTGCGCCATTTATTACTATTTGGTCATTAAACACGTTGTTTAATTTGTCAATTGCATTTACTTGGCAAACTTGGTTAGCGACAATTTGGTTTGGATTGTTTATTGCGGCAAGGAGATAAGTCATGGGTTTGGATATGTATTTGACAGAAAGACATTCTAAAGTTCTGGGTCCAAGAGAAGAAGAACAACTAAAAAGACAAAAATTGGCAGAAATAATGAATATTGAGTTGGATTCGGAATCGTTGGTAGAGTTAGAAATGCATAGAGAAGTTGGCTATTGGCGTAAGGCTAATGCAATTCATAAGTGGTTTGTGAACAACGTTCAAGACGGCGAAGACGATTGTAACCGTTATGAAGTATCAGTAAAACAATTGCTTCAACTACGAGACCTATGTGAACAAGTGGTAGAAAATAATAATTTAGCTATGGAATTATTGCCTCCTACTCAAGGGATTCTTTTTTGGCAGTACAGACCTAGATGAATATTACTATCAAGATTTAGACTACACGATTGAAATGCTAGATCGAGTATTGGGTGAAATTTCTTGGGAAACGCTTAAGGACGAATATTGTGATCGGCTATTTTATTATCAATCTTCATGGTGATTAGTTTATGAGAACACTTCATGACAAAATAGGACAAGAAATCAAAGTGGGAGACTTGATTCTTGCATGCGATTCTTTTAATAACAGATTAATTTTTGGCACGGTATCTAAATTATGCCCCAAGATGGTAAAGTTTAGTGTGCATGAATCTAGGGGCCAAATTTGTTTTAAACAAGGTTGGCCAGGCAAACCTTATGTTAATTGGACTTCCCAACAGCGGGCAGATAAAGTGGTAGTTATATCTGAGCAAACCGTAAAAAACTACGCATGGAAAATGTTAAAGGAAGCATAATGAACCCAGAAAGCAATTGGCAAGAAAGTGATTGGACTACGTTTAAGTGGTATCTTAAAGGAGTATTGCAATCATCACCTAAAGTTACTGTTGTGTTTACAAAAGCAGACGGTACTGAACGAACAATGAGATGTACGTTGGATCCTTCTTTGTTGCCTAAACAAGAAGTTAAAGAAAACGCTGATAAGCCTGCTAGAAAGCAAAATGACAGTGTGTTGCCAGTCTATGATCTTGAAGCAAAAGGCTGGCGTAGTTTTAGAATCAAATCAGTTAAGGAGGTACGAGTAGAACAATGAGAACTGTAAATTGTGTTATATTAGGAGAAGAACTAGAGGGACTAGAATTTCCCCCTTATCCAGGTGAGTTTGGACAAAAGATATTTGATAATGTCAGCAAGGAAGCCTGGAATCATTGGATTGGTCACCAAACAATGTTAATCAATGAAAATAGAATCAATACTCTGGACCCAGAAGGCAGAAAATATCTTCGCGAACAGTGCGAAAAATACTTATTTGGGTCAGATTTTGACACTCCAGAGGGCTATGTTCCCCCTTCGCAGTAGTTCACGTAAGTCATTGATTTTATTAGGAAAAGTAAAAAAGTTGTAAGTCATTGATTTTATTGGATTTATTTTGGATAAAAAGGCTTGACATTTACCCGAAAATCCGTATAATAGTATATGTAAGTTAAACGAAGGAGAGAAAATATGAGAACAGGGCATACAACTGACATTCGCACTTGGGGAGTTTTGGTTGAAGACACAAACGGATTCCCTCAGCACGTACGGTTTCAGGCAGAAGGTCCATATGAGGCAGATCAGTATGCGAAATCAGTTTGGGGCGACCGAGTTAGATCAGTTCCTTATCTGGTCGATTAAGTCATTGATTTCATTAGAAAAAATAAAAAGTTATAAGTTATTGATTTTATTGATATTTTAGGAGTTAGTATAATGGCTCACATGAATCAAAAACGCAAAGCAGAACGCATGCCAGCAATTAAGGCTGTGCTCAAGAAGTATGGTATGAAGGGTTCAGTCTCAGTGAGAAATCACATGACGCTGATGGTCACACTGAAAGAGGGTCCAATCTACTTTGGTTGTACCTATCATCAGGTAAATCCTTATTGGATTGAAGATCACTATGAGGGTGATGCTCAGGCATTCTTACTAGAACTCAAGGACGCTATGCTGGGTCACGACTATTATGATCGCAGTGATATTCAAAGTGACTACTTCGACACCAGTCACTACATTGATATCAGAGCAGGACGCTGGGACAAACCCTACGTCTGCACTCAACCGGAAACAGCCTAAAGGAGATACAAGATGGAAGACTTGAAGTTTACAACTGCTGGCGATTATGCTGATTGGTATTATAATGGCACACTTGAGGAACGCTATCAAAGTTATATAGAACTTTCTGACGAGGGTGACGGAACAGATCGATTCACAGGGGAACCTCTTTTGACTTTTGAAGAGTGGTTGAATTATTAGTCAATTAGGAGATAAACGTGAAAATTACATATCAAATCCGCGATTTAGAAACGCATGAAATTGTAAGGGAAGAATACGATCAGGGCGATGCTCAAAATGTTATGGCTATACTTGAAAACGCTTATAACAGACCCTTATACATCGTAGAAGATCCATTTATTGTTTAAAGAGATTTTGGGCACACAAGGCTTGACTTTGGTCGAATCTTGTGTTACCATTATAGAGTGCATTGGGCACATGTTTGTTAAACCTCTACAAGGAGATATAGAAAATGAGTAATCAATTGTTTACATCTGTAGGAATTACAGTACACAACGACAATGCTAAAGTTCGCTTCACTGACGACATGGTTCGTAGGATTAAGCAGTTTACTAAGGGCGGCGCAACACGCTGTGACTTTATTGAATTGCCCCGCGAAATGAACAAAATTGAAGCACTTCAGTTCATGCTCGAACATCCAAACTTTCAATCAGCAGAAGATCAGGCTACTATTTCTGATACACTTGCTGATAAAGAAAAAGCAATGGGTACAGGCACTGTTCGAGTCCAGCAAGAGGCGCCATCATTAGATGCTATTCGAGCACGAGGGCGTAGCAATGATACTACAGTCGAGGATGTTCTAGAGGCTGTGTCTGAATAGTAACTACTACTTAGCACTAAAGTAAGAAAGGCCCCATGGGGCCTTTCTGTTATTATAAAAGGTTATGTTTCTAAACGCCATGGTCTTCCTTGAGCAGGCAAAATTGCTCTTTCAGCCCAAGTAGTAAAAACGTTGTACTGTCTATAGTAGGGCTCTCCTGTTGCACTTCTGATAGGTTTGCTAACTTCTGATAACTTTATACTTGCTCTTGCTTCTTGTATGCTTATATCTTGTGCTGTAGCCAATGCAGGAGCTTCTTGCTCGATATAATCATTCCAGCTATCATATCCATCTGGTACTGAAGGTAAAGCCATTTTCTTATCCTATATACCAGGCGCTTCCGTCACTATAAACAGGAACACTATTTGCGCCTCCGCCTGCAACAGGTGAACCAAATGTATTATCATCTGCATCTGTAACAAATGCTCTGGTCCCTGCACCAGAAACTGCTGGATCGGGTAATCCGCTTACTGTAACAGGTATTGTTTTAACTGTAGTTGAACTAACAGAAACATTACTTAAAAAGCTACCGTCTCCTGAAAAAAAGTTTGCGCTTACTAAATTTCCACCGTCTAAGTTCCCTACATTTACATTACCAGAAACGTCTAAACTCGACAAAGTGCCAACGCTTGTAATGTTAGGTTGTGCCGCATTTGACACGGTTTGGGAGATAACTGCAACATTAGCAGGGGCAAAATCTGTTCCTCCTGCTTCTGACAAAATAAGATTGCCAATCGTTTGTAGAGTTGCTTTTTTAGTTTCAGGTGTACCTGACATGTCAACAACTGGAGCAAGACTAGTATGTGATACGTTAGCTCCAATTGATGTTAATTGTGTAATTTTAATACTTGTAGACATTTTATTTTCCTATATTTTTTTATAATTGAATTTGTGCAACAGTAATTTCAGCGGCAGCCGTTGCAGGTGCATTAAATGGTGATGTGATTGCGGACTGTGCAACAAGATCCACATTACCTCCTGTAGTAACAACGACAACTTCTATATAATCATCAGCATCTAAACTCAA
>PR_CR_10_Liq_1_inCRDRAFT_1000136_pt1 | contig 41627 bp, 36 predicted proteins | sample PRCRCaboRojoPR_3_FD_10241 | JGI IMG/M metagenome (IMG submission 10241) | reverse complement strand
GCCGATTTGCAGCGAAGGCAATAGATCGTCATCCGCAGCCCCGCCTCTGCGAGCAGCTCCGTCCGGGCATCGGCTCGGCACGTGAGCGCATCACGTTGTCAAGCATGACAGACTCAGCCCGTATCCAGCGCAAAGCCGCTTCGAGCCAGGCGCTGTTCCGGCGTCTACCGACGCTTCGGCGCTTGAGCTGCCAATAAGAGAACAGAATGGGCGCGCACATGGGGATGAGTCTGCAAAGAAAAGCGCACCGCGTACCGGCGCACGTCTCGGGCGTTCGACAGGCAACCGGGTCGCAGCTGCGCCGCGCGGTCTGTTCTGAGCCGGACGGCGCCGCACCAGATTGGACGACACGCACCCGAGCATGGCGTGCGCCATGTGGATTGCCGAAGTCGTGCCGATGACGGCAGAGCAATCCCATCCGGTCGATGCTCATGGCGACGACCCTGTCGCCATGCATCCAATCCTCGGTCGTCGCGCGGGCATCGGTGCGTTGCGCCCACTCCTTGTGCACGGGCGCCGCGCGCTTGACGCGCCGGCAGCCTTGGCGTTGCGCGAGAGCAGCTGGACCCTGCACCACTGCGCCAGCCTGGAAGACGCCGGAGCGCTCTGTCGCCGCCTCAATATCCTGGCCGGTCTGGTTCTGTTTCCGGAACCGGTGAGCGACGCTGAGCTTCAAGAAATACGGCTTTTTGTCAGAGGCTTGCCGGATCTGGAGTGGGTGGCGCTGCTGCCGCGCGAGGCCCTGGAGCGTGCCGACGTCAGGCGCTTCATCGTCTCGGAGCTCCGTGATTACCAGCTGCTGCCGGTGGAGCCTGCTGGGCTGACCTATGCATTGGGTCACGCCTGGGGCGTTGCGGCCCTGTCCGAGGCGGACCGGGCCGCCGACAGCGGCCTGGAAGCCGGCCGCTTCGGCCTGATCGGCACGAGCGCGCCGATGCGCAAGCTGCACGACGCCATCGAGCGCGTTGCCGAAACCGATCTGCCCGTGCTGATCACCGGAGAAACAGGTACCGGCAAGGAGCTTGTGGCGCGTGCCATCCATGCGCTGTCGCAGCGTGCCGCGGGCCCATTCGTTGCGGTCAACTGCGCAGCCGTGCCGGCCTCCCTGATGCAGGCGGAGCTGTTCGGTGTCGAGAGGGGCGCCTTCACCGGGGCGTCGTCGGCCAACAGCGGCCTGATCCGAACGGCCCAGAACGGCACCCTGCTGCTCGACGAGGTGGGCGAGATGCCGCTGGAGGCGCAGGCCAGTCTGCTGCGGTTCCTGGACGACAAGGTCGTGATCCCCGTGGGTGGGCGACGCGGCGTCAGGGTGGACGTGACGGTGCTCGCGGCCACCAACCGCAACCTGCATGACGAGATCCATCAGGGCCGCTTCCGCCAGGACCTGCTCTATCGGCTGGATCTCTTGTCCATCAGGACGCCGCCGTTGCGGCAGCGACGCTCGGACATCCAGGCGCTCGCCGAGCATTTCCTGCGGGCGGAAGCGCACAGGCTGCCGCGCGGCCTGCGGGGCTTTTCCGCCGACGCCCTGGATTGGCTGCGGGATCAGGACTGGCCCGGCAATGTGCGGGAGCTGCGTAACTGCGTCATACAGGCCAGTCTGCATTGCGATGGGGGGCAGATCACCGCGGAGCATCTGGTGCGCCTGCGGTGGGCGTCCGACGTGCCCGAGCAATCGCTCGACCAGGCCCTGCAGCGTGCGGAGAAGACCGCGCTGCAACAGCAGCTCAGGCGTCACAGCGGCAACGTCAGCAAGACCGCGCGCGCGCTCGGGATCTCCAGGATGACCCTGTACCGGCTCATGGCGAAGCACGACATTGGGCGGGGCTGATCCGGGCTCAGGCGGGGTGTGCTGCGGTGAATGCCGTGCTGCGTTGCCGTGTCACCGCCGGGATGGGCGATCAACCCGTGCAGACCCCGGGGGTCAGGGCCGCGGCGCCGGCTAGGGCTTCGGCCCCAGACGCGGGCTTACCGGAGTGCCGCGCCGGGCGGGATTGAGGGCGGGATCGATGCCGGCGCGGATGCCGCTGCCCCGCCTCGGGTGCCCCTGCGCCGGCACCTGTCCCTTATCCTGCCCCTGCATCACCCGTCTGCTGCGGTCCCGCAGCGGCGACATGGCATTCAGCGGCGCCTTCGGCAGCCCGGCCCGCAGCCGGGGGCTCGTGGCGGGGAGTACGCCGACGCCGTTGCCCTGGTCCTGATGCTCGCCGCCGCCGGTGATTGCCGCGCCGACGGGCTTGCGCAGTGCGGAGACCTTCCGCAGCACGTGCTGCAACGGCCTGGTGCCGCCGAGCGCACGATAGCGGCGGATGACCGCCTCTGTATAGTCGAGCGTCTCTGGATAGCGCACCTTGCTGTCGGTGCGGTCCACGACACCTTCACCGGCGTTATAGGCCATGATGACCCGGCCGTAGTCCCCCCGGTATTTCCCCAGCAGGCGCTTCAGGTGGCGTACGCCGGCGTCAATGTTGATGGACGGCTCGAACAACGCCGCGCGCGAGTGTACGCCATAGTCGGACGCCGTCGCGGGCATCAGCTGCATCAGGCCGATGGCGCCGGCGGGCGACACCGCACGCGCATCGTAAGCGGACTCCGCGGCGATCACCGCATGTACAAGGGCCGCCTCCACCCCGTGGCGTTGGGCGGCGCGGTGAATGAGGCGATGGATTTCCGCGCTGCTGTGCTGCTGTGGCGCGGCGGCCTTCGCCTGCGTGCTGCGCTCGCTGCTTACGACCATGCCGGTGTCGCTGTCCGAGCCATGGACATCGCGGCTCTCGAAGGCGGGAGCATTCCCCGGCGCGACCAGCAGTGCAACAGCGGCGACGCAGACCCGCGTGAGCCCGAGCAGCGTGGCTGGAGACATGGCAGGCCTGTCGTCTGGTGCGCCGCAACGGCGCTCGCGAGAGAAACCGAGCCATCGTCCGCGGAGGAAGAGCGCCGTGTCCGTCCCGGCTTGCCTGTCACGGGGGTGTTGTCTGTTGATCACGGCCAGAGTCCGAGCACCGTCCTGACGAGCCTGTCGACCCTCAGGATCATCCTGTTGGACCTGCACGGGCTTGCATGGCGACAGCAAGACCGATGGCGCTGGCATAACAGCAAGAACATGTGTCAGCAACCTGAGTCCGTTGGCTACGGACCGGTTTGCCGGTCTGCCGGTTTCCGAGTTTCCCATCGAGAGCCAAAAACCGATTGGTGGCCCGGGCCGACCTAATCCACAGGCACCGGTTTCCTGCGATTGTAGTCGTTAGAGCGACCCAAGAGCCTTCCGGGCGACTTCGATACCGACGAAGGGTTGCGCCGCATTTGCCGCGGCGGTCAATAGTGGTCTCGCCTCCTCGATTCGGCCCAGCTTGAGATAGGTCATACCCAGGTGGAACTGTCGCTGCGGCGTGGACTCCTCGCTGGCTTGCGCCCGCTCCAACACCTCCGCCGCACGCTGGTATTCGCCCCTGCGATAGTAGACCCAGCCGAGGGTATCCAGGAAGGATGCGACGCCAGGTTTCCTGGAGCGGCTGCATGATCTCCAGGGTCCTGGCCAGGCTGCCGGCATCGCTCTGCCGGTGGTTTGCCAGGAGCATGGCCAGATCATTGGCGGCGGCGGGCGTCTCGGGATTCGCCGTCAAGACATCTTCATAGGCGTCGATGGCCTGATCGACTTGGCCTGTCTGCGCCAGCAGGGACAGTGGCGAGGTCGAGTAATCACTGAGTTGATGTCTCCGCTCTCGCGCTCGACCCTTGCGGTTTGCGCCTGCCATCTGCGATATGAGCGACTAGGCGTCGGAAAACTATAGATGAAAGCGCGGATCAATATCGGTGAGGGAACGCAACCGTTCGTTGGGTAAACTGGTTAGAGCGGTCCGGGCATTCGCATGCTCGTACCCGCGTGCTCCGTTGGAGCGCTTATAAACGACATGCGCGCGTAAAGAACGCGCGCCGTAGGGTCCGCGACACGCATTCAACAGGGTGAGCCGAGACTCAGCTGCGGCGGCTGCGCCTGTAACCGACACCGGCCATGCCGATCAGGGCGGAACCGAACAGCCATGCTGCGGCTGGGATGGAGACAACCCTCAGCTGGACCACATTGCTCCAGACGTCTGGTAACCCGTTGTCGTCAACTGCTGCAACGCCATCCTTCAACATAGATACGTCGGCAATTGTATCGAGTGTGAAGAATACGTACCAACCAGCCTGATTAGCGCTATAGGTGCCTGGACCTAAGGTGATGGTGGCCTCTAGTGCAGGATCTGTATCGGAATCTGCTGCCAGTGCTCCGCTCACCCTATCGGACGACACACCGATCAAATTGGCGAAGAAGGCCGCGCGAACCTCCGGACTCGCGTTGGCAAGACTGGAATAAGCGGTCGCGCTCGTGTCGTCAAGCGTCGCCGTGTTTTGAAAGGAACCCGTGCCCGCGCCATCGTCCAGGTAGCCATCGATATCGCAACCTCCTGTTGCTGCACACTCCAGGCTGTAACCGTCTTTAGCCCCGGGAAAGAGTTGAGGATCACCGTTGGGGTGTAAACTTTGCGCTCGTGCGTCTGAGGCAAACGGTCAGGAAGCAGCGGTCATCGACGCCGGGGGACTCCTTATGAAGAAGAAGGCGTAAGTGCCCGGGGTATCTCTTCTCGTCAGATGCTTGTCGGGGCTTGGGCATCAATTGTGGTGAACGATGAGCGTGTTGAGACGCCGTCGGGGACGTCAGCGCGGCAGCCAAAGCAAGGTCAATATCCACGTCTCCGTTCCGGTGGGATACGCAGCCTCCGCCTTAAGGCCCTCATAAGCTGTGGAGTCTGGGCTTTCTTGCGGCGCGTTGACGCTCTGAGCAAGGCAAGTAAGAACATGTTCCGGTTTGGCCCAGGCTTCCTACCCTCCGCACCTGCTCCTCCTGCCGTGCGCTGTTAAAAATCCTGACACTGCCTGTCCGCTGACGGTGAAGATCGGCAATGGACTCGACTCTCTTGCGCAGCTCTCAACGAGCGTCGGGAAGGGCCTCTCAGGGGCCTTCTGGCGAACGTCCTGTATTGGTGGATAAGCGGAAGGCTGTTGTTCTGCTCGGGATTAACCTTAATTGGCGCCGTGTTTAAGGATGCTGGCGGGTTACACGGTACTGCGCGCGTTCCAATCGTCCTAGAACGTGGTCGTGCGCAATGCCGTGCAGGTGATCAGGGTCGAGCATATCGCCACCCGCCCCGGGCACAAGCTCTCGGCGAACTACCAATCAGCCGAAACCGGGATGCCCCGATGTTCGTGGGCGCTGGCGCAAGTTAGCGTATCTGGCGTACTCGGTGCGTGTTGCAGGCTCCATCATCAGACGGTCTGCATGCCGCACACCTCGGCACCGCATGCCGCACGCTTGGGCATCGCATGCCCAGTACCTACTCGCGGCAACAACAAAACAATAAAGCACCTCGCCGCCGTTTCGGATGATTCCGATCGACCCTGAGGACGGGACATGATCGCCAGATGCACACCCATAGCCGCCCTCATTGTGGCACTTGCAGCGGTTTCGATGAGCGGCTGCAGCGCAGAAGACCGCGCCCGCCGCTACCTGGAGCGCGGCCTCGCCCTGTACGCGGAGGGTGACCTGGTCAAAGCGCGGCTGGAGTTCCGCAATGTGCTCCAGATCGACCCGAAGTCCCCGGAAGCCTGGTTCCGCCTGGCCAGGATCGCTGAAGAACAGGAGGACTGGCGGGGCGCCTACTCGGCCTACGAAAAGACGGTCGAGCTCGACCCTGAAAACCTGGAAGCCCGCATCAAGCTCGGCACCCTGCTGCTGGCCGGCAACAGTCCGGACGAGGCTCTGGCGCAGGTGCAGGCCGTGCTCACGGCGAAACCCGATGATCCGGCGGCGCTCGCACTGCGCGGCGCCGTGCGCCTGCGCCAGGGCGACCCGGATGCCGCCCTGACCGACGCCGAGGCGGCCCTCCTGAAGGACCCGACGCTGCGCGAGGCGCTGGCCCTGCGTGCGCAGGTGCGCATTCAGCAAGCCGACCTGCCCGCCGCGAAGGCGTCGTTGCAGACGGCGCTCGCCGCCCATCCGGACGACCTCCCGCTGCTCCTGGCGCTCGCGGGCATCAGCCAGCAGCTCGGCGACACCGAGGGCACGCAGTCCATCCTGCGGCAGATCATCGAGCGCGAGCCCAGGGTGCTCGATCACCGCGTCCGTCTGGCGCAGTATCTGAACGCCCGCGGCGACGCTGAGGCCGCCGCGCAAGTGCTGCGTCAGGCCGTCGCGGAGCTGCCGGAGGACAATGACGCCAGGCTCGCGCTCGTGGCTCTGCTGGAGGCGCAGCAGGGGGCGGCGGTCGCCGCCGAGCAGCTGCAGGCATTTATCGCCGAGCGGCCGGACGACAACGCGCTGCGCTTCGCACTCGCGCTACGCCGCAGCAACGCGGGCGAGATGGAACAGGCCGAGGCCGTCTACCGCGAGATCATTGCCCGCGACGGTGACGGACCCGACGGTCTGCGCGCGCGGGCCAAGCTCGCCGCGCTCGCGCTCTCCGGGGAGCGCCTCGACGAAGCCCGCACCCTGGCCGAGGCCGTCCTGACCAAGGATGCGGCGAACGGCGACGCCCTGCTGGTGCGGGCGGCGCTGGCCCTGCAGGACCAGGACGCGGATCAGGCCATCGCGGATCTGCGCAGCATCCTGCGCGACAACCCGGACGCCACCGGCGCGTTGCGCATGCTCGCCACCGCCCACGAGGCCCGCGGCGAGCCGGCCCTGGCGGAGGATGCCCTGGAGAAGACCATCGAGCTCGCGCCGGATGACCCAGCCGGCTACCTTCAGCTGGCGGGCCTGCGCACCCGCTACGGCAACGTGGAGGGTGCGACCCTGGTGTTGGACAGGCTGCTCGCCCGCGACCCCGCGAGTCCCCTTGCGCAGACCGCGCTGGCGAGCGTCCAGCAACGCCAGCCCGACACCGAGGCCTTGGCGGAGACCGCGACCCTGGTGCTCGAAACCCGTCCCGAGCATCCGCTGGGCCATTATCTGAGCGGCCTGGTCAAGCAACGCCGCGGCGAGGTCGAGGCCAGCGTCGCGCCCTTGCGCACGTCGCTGGAAAAGAAGCCGGAGGCGGCCCAGCCGCTGGTGGCCCTGACCCGCAGCCTGCTGGCGTTGGAGCGCTTCGACGAGGCCGAGCAGCAGCTGCTGCGGGCGCTGGAGCAGGGTGCCGACGAGATCGTCGCGACCAATCTCCTGGGCGAGGTCTATGTGGCCGCCGGTCGCCTCGATGAGGCCCGCGCCCGCTACGAGCAGGCCATCGACGCACGGCCCGGCGCCCCGCTTGCCTACGAGCGCCTGGCGGGGCTGCAGCGCGCCGCCGGCGATGCGGACGCCGCGGTCGCGACACTGCGCGCCGGCATCGAGGCGAGCAGCGGCAGCCCGCTGCTGGTCACGGCCCTGCCGCTGGTGTTGGAGCAGGCGGGGCGCATCGACGAGGCCATGGCCGCCTACGAGGCGCTGCTGGCGGCAAACCCCAACGCCGACTGGGCCGCCAACAACCTGGCGATGCTGCTCGCGAACCATCGCGCTGACGATGCCGACGGCCTGGCCCGGGCGCTGACGCTGGCGCAGCGCTTCGCGGGCAGCGACCAGCCCGCCTTTCTCGACACGCTGGGCTGGGTCCATTACCGCAGCGGCGAGTACCAGCGCGCGGCGGAGCTGATGGAGCAGGCCAGGGCCGCCGGTGAGCCGACGCCCCAACGGCAGTTCCACCTCGGCATGGCCTACCTGAAGCTGGGCCGCCCGGACGAGGCCAAGCCCCTGTTGACCGCCGCCGCGGCGGCGGAGCAGCCCTTCGACGGTCGCGAGGACGCAAGGGCGGCACTGGCGTCGCTCCAGTCCCGTTAACGGCGCGGCGTCCTCTGCCGCGATGCCCGGGCGTGCGCACTGCTGAGCACGCGCCCCGGCGAGCGGCCGACGACGCCTGCGCCGGCGCAGCCCAACGAGCCGCAGCCGGTGGAAGTCAGAGCCGCATACGCCTTTCTGTTGGCGCTGTTCCTGGCGATGGTGCTGATCCCGCCCCTGGTGCATGCCGCCGGGCCGCTGGGGCTGATGGACAGCGGCGGCGGGCGCAAGGTGCATGCGGGGCGGATTCCGCGCATCGGCGGCGTCGCTATTTTCGTCGGCTTTCTCGTGCCGGTGCTGGTCTGGACGCCGCTGCGCGACGGCATCGGCGCCTTCGTCGCCGCGCTGGCGGTGCTGTTCGTGTTCGGGCTGCTGGATGATCGCTTCAACCTCGACTATCGCCTGAAGCTGCTCGGGCAGCTGCTGGCGGCGGCCATCGTCGTCATCGGCGGCGCGGTGCTGATCCAGCGCGTGCCTTACTGGCCGGGCGGGCTGCTGCCGGTGCCGCTCGCGCTGCCCCTCACGCTGCTGGTGCTCGCCGGGGTCACCAACGCCGTCAACCTGTCCGACGGCCTGGATGGGCTCGCCGGCGGCATCAGCCTGCTGGCGGTCTGCTGCCTGCTGGTGCTGGATGCCGGGGGCGCCGCCAGCCCGGCGTTGATCCTGCTCGCCGCGCTGCTCGGCGCCGTGCTCGGCTTTTTGCGCTTCAACACCTACCCGGCCCGGCTCTTTATGGGCGACGCGGGCAGCCAGCTCCTGGGGTTCAGCGTCGGCGTGCTGGCCATCATGATCACGCAGCGGCCCGCTGCCGGACTCAGCCCGGTATTGCCCTTGCTCGTGCTCGGCGTGCCCATCCTGGACATGCTCACGGTCATGGCGAGGCGCATTGCCCGTGGGCGCTCACCCTTTCATGCGGACCGCACGCACCTGCATCACCGCCTCATCGCCGCCGGGCTGAGCCAGGCGGAGGCCGTGAGCCTGATCTACGGGCTCCAGTTCCTGCTGCTGGTGCTGGCTTACCTGCTGCGCGATGGGCCGGATGGGGTGATCCTGCTGGTCTACGCCGTCTTCTGTCTGTTGGTGCTCCTCGGCGAATGTGCCCTGGAGCAGTACCGCGTTGACCTGCATGCACGGCCCCTGCAGGGCCGACCCCTCACCCGCGTCATGCGGCGACTGCGGCGCACCGGCATCACCGTGCGCTTGCCGTACAGCCTGCTTCGGCTTGTCGTGCCACTGTGCCTGGTCATCGGTGCCCTGGGCGCCCCCTCGGTGGGCACCGATATCGGGCTGCTCGCGGCCTCGCTCTGCGTTCTGTTGCTGCTGGCGCTCTGGGTCAGGCGCTGGCCGGTCCTCGCCATCGAGCGTCTCAGCGCCTATACCGCGGCGGCGGCCGTGTGCTATCTCCTGGCGGCGGCGCCGGTGACGACCGCCTGCCCGCAATGCCTCCCGGTCTTTTTCGGCGTGGTCGCAATTGCGGTGGCGCTCTGGGTGCGGGTGTCCAGCGCCGGCTTCCAGGTGAGCACGCTCGATGTGCTGATCCTGCTCGGCGCCCTAACGGCACCCATGCTGCGTGACCTCGGCCTCAAGGACATCGGCATTCTGGTGCTGCAGGCCATCATCCTGTTCTATGCCATCGAGATCCTGCTGCAGGCCCGCGAGCGGTGCTGGGACGCACTGCGGCTCGGCACCCTCGCCGCGCTCATGACACTCGCGGCCCGCGGCCTGGTGCCGTTCTGAGTGACGCAGCGTGCGGCCCATGGGTGTGCGGCGACTCATGCCGCTGGCCCACTCGGGCACCGGGGAGTGTGCGATCTCGAAATGGGGTGAAACATAGGTCCGAGCAGCGGGCCGGCGCTCGCTGTCACGCTCCAGCTTGGGAGCAGGGGCCGACGCTTCGCGTCCCGGGTCCATTCCCGCAACATGGTCGAAGCACGATCAAGGCCAGCGCAGGCAAGGGGCGAGGACCCCGCGCTTGTGCCGAAAAATGGTGTCGCGCAGAGACGCAAAGGCGCAAAGGCGCAAAGGGAAGAAAGCGGGAATGTCCTCGGCAAAGCTCCGCGGATTCCACTCTACTTGCATGGTTTCTCTTCTCCTCTGCGTTTTTGGGTCTCTGTGCGAGAGATCTTTGACGAATGCCTGCACCTGCTGGACAGCATGCCCAGGTCGCACCCACTGGGTGGAGCATCCGGATATCCGGAGAACAGCGTTTACACCATACGCGCCTCGGTCAATCAACCGATCCACCGGAACGGCGATCGGATCGAATGCCCGCTGAAACGCGGTGCGCGTTGCGCTCATGCCGGTTCTGTGACCATGCGTCGTCGTCACCCCCGCCAAGTGTCAGTTTTCTTTACAGTCACCGCGCTGCGCCTCTCCTTGTAAGTGCCTTATTGTTCTTCGGTTTTTTCGGATGTGAAGCGGTGTTGCCGTAACCGGCCTCCGGAGTGTCACAGGACTGAAACAACGGTGGCAGCACCGAGGCGGTCACTGGGGTCCTAAGTGACTGATTCAATGTTTTCCGGCAGATTGGCGCGGTTCGTGCCCCTTAATTCTGGACAGATCGCGGTCTGTCGGAACGGCCCTCGGGCGCTGTAGACCATCGGCCGGTGGTGGCGTCCCAAGGCAGACTTGATCAAGTGCAAAGCTCAGATAAGGAGCTGCGAAACGATGAAACACATGATGAAAATCAACGCAGTCGGCTCGGCGTTGGCGCTTGCGGGCGTGCTTGCGTTCAGTGGGCAGGCGGTGGCGGATACTGTGACGGCCAATCTTGACTTGGTTGGCGGCAAGTCCGGCACCATCAATACGAGTGGGGGCAATGGCGGCGGTGGATTGTTCAGCTCTTCGACGCAAGGGGGCACTTACTCCGGCGACCTCCTGCCGCTCGGACCTGGATTTCTTGCCTTTTGCCTTCAGCCTGGAGAAACACTGAACGACAACGCAGTGTACACCGTTACGGCGCTGCAGAATGCTCCCGTATTGACGCCGGGGACTCCTATGGGCGCTGCTGCAGAGACGGCCATGGAGGTCCTTTTGGGAAACGTCTTCCCGGTGTTCTCCGCAACGCAGACGGTCCAAAACGTCGACAGCACCCTCGGTCTTTCAGAAGCGCAAGAGTTCATGGCGCTCCAACTCGCGATCTGGGAGATTGCAACCGAGCGGACCGATACGGTCGGCAACTATAACGTCAGCTTCAACTCTGGCGACTTCCACGCCGACAACGGCTACAATATAAGCATTGTGTCCCAGGCGAACACCTGGCTCGCCGAGTTGGGTACGCAGGCGTGGCAGGCGAACCAGTTGAACAACCTTGTCGCCCTGGTGGACGACAACGATCAGGACTTCGTGGCACAGGTTGTCCCCATCCCCGCAGCCGCCTGGCTCTTCGGCTCGGCCATCGTCGGCGCCGTGGCGCTGGGCCGCCGCAAGAAGAAGGCCGAAGCGCAGGCCTGATGGTCCGCGGCTGAGCGAGGCCGCCTCTGCGGGGAGCTCCCGGCAGGCGGTCGGGCGAAGACAGCACTAGAACAGAGCACTTTGGGCAGCGGACGCGCGAGCGTCCGCTGCTTTTTTGTCGGCGCAATCGCAGGTCCTCGCAGCGTTTTGCGGTCTTGATCATAAAACCCGTCCACCGTCGTGGGAGCGCCGTCCTCGGCGGGATCGGCACGCGGTCGGTCGCAGCGGGGACGCCGCTCTCACAGGCCGAGCGCCTGGTCGGAGTCATGCTCAAGGCCTGCTTGACTGGGGCTTGATCAGCGAGGGCGGCGAGCCCGTCCGCGCTGCCCCGGATGGCCGGTGTGACATTCGAGACCCGTGTGCAGTGACTCGACGCCTGGGCGTGTTAACATTCCGTCTTCGAAAACGCTGCGTGACCGCCAGGCGCCGCCCTGCCGGCCATCGGCATTGCGCATTGCCCACGACCAGAACCGATGTACAAACCCCTGCCCGAATTGACCGGCGGGTCCTTCTGCTTGCTCCACGGCGGACTCCTGCTTGCCGTCCTCGGCCTCCCGGGCTGCTCGTCGCTGCCGTTTGCAACCGGGCCGGCCGGCTCGTCCGCGGCGTCTGACCCGCCATTCACGGGCGAAGCGCCAATTGCCGGCGGCGCCGGCCTCGCAGCGCCGCCACAGACGGATTACGGCCTGCAGCCCGGCGACATCGTCCGCGTCAGCGTCTGGCGCGAGGAGACGCTCGATCAGGGAGTGCTCGTGCGCCCGGACGGCGGCATCTCCTTCCCGCTGGCGGGGGAGGTGAACGCCGAGGGCAAGACCATCACCGAGCTCACCGATGAGATCGCCGCGCGGCTCACGGAGTTCATTCCCAACCCGGTCGTCACGGTCAGCCTGCAGCAGAACGACGGCAACCGCATCTATGTCACCGGCCGCGTCAACCAGCCCGGGGTCTTCCTGGTCAATCGGCCCGTGGATGTGATGCAGGCGCTGTCCATGGCCGGCGGCCTGACGCCCTTTGCCGACAAAGACGCCATCAAGGTGCTGCGGCGGCAGGGCGACACGCAGATCGCCATCCCTTTCAACTACAAGCTGGCTCAGAAAGGCCAGGGGTTGCAGCAGAATATCCTGCTCCAACCGGGAGATACCCTGGTCGTGCCATGATGGCGCGCGGCTCGCCGGGTTGGCGCTTGTGTGTCATTTCCCCTCCTCCTGCTTGTCCGCGGATCTGCGCGCCTTCGCCATTGCCGGATGCCTGATGGCCGCGGCAGTGCCGGCGAGTGCGCAGGAATGGCAGGTTCTGCCGACGCTCAATGTCCGCGCCAGCTATGACGACAACGTGACGCTGAGCGCGGACGCGCCGAAAAGCGACCTTGCCTCCAACCTGCAGGCGGGCATTCGGGCACAGCGGGGCACCGGCAACACCAGCCTCGGGCTGCTTGGCGGTCTGAGCCTGAACGAGTTCGTGGACAACAGCGACCTCAGCAATGTTGCCGCCTTCGCCGGCGCAGATGGTGTTTACGCGACGCCGCGCAGCGAGTACCGACTCAATCTCTCCTTGTCAACGCAATCGACCCTGACGAGTGAGACCGCGACCAGCGGGGTCACCGACACCGAGGGACAGCAGTATCAGCTCAGTATTCGTCCCGGGTGGACCTATCGACTCAGCGAACGCTCCTCGCTCGGCATCAGTGCGAGCTACCGGCATGTCTTCTATGACGGCGTGGAAGACGGCTCGCTGTCCGACTATTGGAGCGGTGATCTGTCCCTGTTCGGGAGTCGCCGGCTGACGGAGGTCGCAGGTATCAGCGCCGTTGTCTCCTACGGCCGCTACCAAGCGCAGGACGACACGAACGAAAGCGAGAATCTCGCCCTGCAGCTCGGTGGGGACTACCAACTGTCGGAGACGCTGAGCATCGACGGCCTGTTCGGGCTGCGCCGGACGCAGGTGACTGCCCTGGATAGCCTCGGCCGCACAGTGACCGAAGACAGCACCGGGCCGACCTACAGCGTCGGTCTGGAAAAGCGCCTTGCCCGTGGTGGCGGGCTCAGGGTGCGCATTCTGCGGGAGCTTACGCCGAGCGGTGTCTCCGAGGTCCTGGATACCACCAGTGTGCAGCTGGGCTACGACTATCCGCTCAACGAGCGCCTGAGTCTCAGGCTGTCATCGCGCGCCTACCGCAACCGTCAGCCCGGCGGCGACACGAGTGCGTCAGATCGCACCTATGCCGACGCGCAACTGGGCTTGTCGTACCGGATCCGTCCGTCGTTGAGTCTGGTACTTTCCTATCGGCACCGCTGGCAAAAGCTGGAGGAGGACCCGACAGACGCCCGGTCGAATGAGCTGAGTCTGTCGCTTGCGTGGCGCGGGCGCTGACCGAGGGAGATCATGCGCAGGCAGCGCAGGTCGCTGCGTCGGGGAGGTTGGCCGGCTTGGGTCGTCCAGCGCGGTGGCTGCTGTCGCGATCTGTGTGGGTTTGAGGGATGATTCGACAGGTACCGATGCTGCCATGCCGGCCGAGCAGGCCGCGGCTGCGCCTGACGCTCCCCGGAGCGGCGCGGCTGCGGTGCCGGGGCAAAGTGCACTGCGCCATGGAATCGCTGCTGCCTCAGGTGCTCGCCAATTGATGGGGGCATGGCCGATGATGAATCACTTGTCTGCCCCGATGCCGGTGCGAGCAGCCATCCAATGCAGCCGGGCATGCGTACCGTGTATGCTGCCCTCACACCACCGAGGTCATGGACGCAACGTCGCTCTCAGGGCGCCGGTGCGCTGCTGACGAGGTGGCGGGCGCCGAAGGCCTGGACTGTCAATTGAGTGGCGTGATCGGTCACGACAGGCAAGGCCCTCGATGGTAGCGTGAACCGTTGGCACCGGCGCTATCCGCACCGGCCGACGCGCCGCGACTGTGCAGACGCTTCCACTACAACGACGCGATCCTTGGACGAGCAGGCCCCCGACCTTCGCGAATACCTGGCGATCCTCAAGCGCCGCAAATGGCAGTTGATCCTGCCGATTGTGGTCTTGTTGCCGCTCGCCCTGCTCGTGGCCCTGAAGCTGCCGCCGGTCTATCGCTCCTCGGCGACGATACTGATCGAGCAGCAGGAGATCCCACCAGAGCTGATTCGCACCACGGTGACGAGCTTTGCGGATCAGCGCATCCAGGTAATCAAGCAGCGCGTGATGACGCTCAAGAACCTGGGCGAGCTGATCGAAAAGTACGATCTGTATCCCGCGATCCGTCGGAAAGTGAGCCTCAACGCCGCTGTCGCAGAGATGCGCGACGACATTAATCTCGATATGGTCAGCGCAGACGTCGTGGATCCGCGCAGCGGCAGGGCGCAACAAGCCACAATCGCGTTCTCGCTCTCCTTCAAGACCAGCTCCGCGCCTGTTGCGCAGAAGGTCACAAACGAGCTGGTGTCGCTCTTCATGGCAGAGAACCTGCGCCAGCGCGAGGCCGCCGTCGAAGAGGCGTCGGATTTTCTGCGTGAAGAGGCCAACAAGCTCGCGGACCGTATCCGTGGGCTGGAAGCCGCGCTGGCGGTGTTCAAGGAGGAGCACCGCAACAACCTGCCGGAGCTGTTCGCGCTGAACCGCGAGCTGATGCAGCGGGCGGAGGAGCAGCTGCGCGACAACGCGCTGATGATTCGGTCCCTGGAGGAGCAGCAGCTCTTTCTGGAGACCCAGCTCGGGCAGATCGACCCACAGCTCAGCGTGGCGTCCCCAGGCAGCGGGCAGACCGCGTTGACGCCGGCCGCGCGGTTGCAGATGTTGGAGGCGGAGCATGTCGGTGTGGCCGCACGCTACGCGCCGACCCACCCTGACCGACTCACTATGGAACGGGAGATGGCGGCGCTGCGCGGCCTGGTCGGCGGCTCGGAGCTCGGCGCGCTGCAGCGTCAGCGCGAGGAGCTCGCCCGCGAGCTTCAGAGCGCGCGTGAGCGCTACTCGTCCAGGCATCCGGACGTGCAACGGCTCGAGCGCAACCTGGCACAGGCGGACCGCCGTCTCGCGACCGCGGGCAGAAGCGCCGCCGATGCGCCGGCCCTATCAAGCTCGGCCAATCCGGCCTATGTCCAGCTCCAGGCCCGGCTGGAAGGGATCAAGCTCGAAATCCAGGGCCTGCGCGACGCCCGCCAGGACCTGGCCACGCGCATCAAGACCTACGAACAGCGTCTGATCGAGGCCCCGAACATCGAGCGCGAGTACAACGACCTGACCAGGGGCTACGACAACGCCGTTGCCAAGTACCGTGAGGTCAAGGACAAGCAGCTGGAGGCGGAGCTGGCCGAGGCTTTGGAGACGGAGCGCAAGGCTGAGCGGTTCACATTGATCGAGCCGCCCGCCGTGCCGGACGAGCCCATCGAGCCCAACCGCCCCGCCATCATGATGCTGGGGGTCGTGGGCTCGGTCGGCGCCGGCGTCGGCCACCTTGCGTTGCGAGAATTCCTGGACAAGGGCCTGCACGGCGCACGCACCGTGCAGCTCATCACCGGCGCACCGCCCCTGGCCCTGATCCCCCACATCGCCGTGCCCGCCGAGCGGCGCCGCCGGACGCGGCACCGGCTCTGGTTTGCGGGGGCTGCCGCCGCCTCGATTGTGCTCGGCATCGCCATGGTGCACTTCTTCGTCAAGCCCCTGGATCTGCTCTGGTTCACCCTGTTGCGCAAGCTGGAGCTCCATTTGCCGCTGGCCGGCACGCTCGGGGGTTTGGGGGCGATGCCGTGGAGCGTCTGAAGCAGGCCCACAAGCGCCGACTCGCCGAGCATACCGACGGCAGCGACGCGGCACAGGTGTCCTCACTGCCGGCGCCGGACGCGCAGGGCCAGCCCATGCAGGTCGGTCGCGGCACGCCCGGCGACAGCATCGTGCGCCACGACCTTGTGCCGGTCGTACCCGCCAGCGTTGAACGTTTGTTAGCGAACAGAATCGTTGCGATGGCCGATCACGACCCTGCTGCGACGGCCTACAAGGTGCTGCGCACCCACGTCCTGCAGCGGATGCGCGCCAATCACTGGAAGACCCTCGCCATCACCAGCCCCGCCCAGGGCAACGGCAAGACGGTCACGTCCATCAACCTCGCCATCACGCTGGCGCGGGATCTCAAGCACACGGTCCTGCTTGTGGACCTGGACCTGCGACGGCCATCCCTCGCGTCCTTCTTCTTTGACCAGCCGGTGCCAGGCCTGAGCGATTACATCACCGACGACCGCCCCATCGAAGAACTGCTGGTCAACCCCGGCATCGAGCGCCTGACACTTCTCCCCGGCAACCATTCCTTTACGCATTCGTCGGAAATCCTGTGCTCGCCGAAGATGATCGAGCTGGTGGAAGAGCTCAAAGGGCGCTATGCGGACCGCCTGGTCCTCTTCGACATGCCGCCGGTACTGGGCGGTGACGACGTCATCGCCTTCGCACCCTACGTCGACGCGGTGCTGCTCGTGGTCGAAGAAGGCGGCACCACCAAGGATGAGCTGATGGAAGCCTATGCGCTGCTCGACGGCGCAAACATCCTCGGCACCGTGCTCAACAAGGCGGAAGAGGGCAGCGCCGGGGCCGGATATTACTAGCCGGGCATCCGGCATTAACCGATTAATGGGTCAGTCTTAACCGCCACCCTGCCAGAACAGACAACCCTCATGCTGCCGGCCGCCGGACGAAAGGCAACATCAGGCCACCCGGCGTCTTTGACGCGATTCACGCCCGGGATTAGGCTTGAGTTCAACAATTGAACGCAGGGTCAAAAGGACCGGCCCACCCACTGCGCGCAAGCGCACCGGTCGCGCCAATCCAGACGCGGCATGGCGGTAGCGTGCCCGAAGACCGGCAGGAGATGCGCTCGTCTTGAGCGACGAGATCCACTACCAGATCCTGCGCTTGCTGGAAGCACAGCCGGACATCAGTCAAAGGCAACTCTCGCGCGCGCTTGGCGTCAGCCTCGGCAAGACCAACTACTGCCTGCAGGCCTTGCTGAAGAAAGGCTGGATCAAAGCGGAGAACTTCAAGAACAGCCATAACAAGATCGCCTACACCTACCTGCTCACCCCCGAGGGCATCGAGCGCAAGGCCCGGATCGCGGTTCGCTTCCTGAAGCGCAAAACAGCCGAGTTCGAAGACATCAAACGAGAGATCGAACAACTCCGCAGGGAAGTGGCCGAGTTACGGGGCAGGGAGGTTCCAGCCGGCCCGGAACAAGAGGAGTCCTAGGGTGAACGCCTGGTTCGTCGTCCACACAAAGCCCCGCAAAGAATCGGTTGCAGAGGCCAATCTCCAACGCCAGGAGTTCGAGACCTATCTGCCCTGGTTCAAGCGCGTCGCGAAGCACCGCGGAACCTGGAAAGAGGTCGTCGAGCCGCTGTTTCCCCGTTACCTCTTCCTGCGCATCGATCCCAATCAGCAAACGGTCGCACCCATCCGTTCCACCATCGGTGTCACAACCCTCGTCACCTTCGGTCACCAGCTGATGCCGGTGCCGGATGAAGTCATTGACGCGCTCCGCCAGGACGCCGACGCAAGAACCGGCCTTCACCTTGCCCCGACTCAGGAGCTGAAGAAGGGGCAGTCCGTCGCCATCACGGAGGGCCCTTTCGAAGGACTCCGCGGCGTGTTCGATAACGCCTCGGGCGAACAGCGGGTCGCGATCCTGCTCGAAGTGCTGGGCAAAGCAACCAGGGTGATCATGGCCCGCTCCAGCGTCGCCGCAGCCTGAAGACGCGGCGTTCAGTTCGCCCGGCGTCGCCAAGGCCCCCACGCGCGGCCTATAAAGAGTGGAGCCCCTCCAGCGCCGGGGGGGCACCGTCCCCGGCGCGAGCGGTTCGGCGTTGATCGTAAGTTCGACCACGGGCCGGGCTCTGGCTCCCACGCTCCAGCGTGGGAGCTGGGGCGGACGCTCTGCGTCCCCTCGCGCCGGCTGCGTGGTGGTCGGACTTATGATCAAGGCCAGCGGTCCAGAGTGCCGCCGCCGACGCCACTCCCGCGGCGCAGAGCGGCTGGTCGAAGTTTCGATTAACACCCTGACGTATCTCCAACGCGGTCTCCATCCACGGGAAACGCCGATTGAAGGCCGTTTCCCATGCGGGCCAGGATCGCCCGCCCTTTTCAGCGGCACCTTGTTCAGATCGGGGCGCTGAAAATGAAGGAGCCGGGAAACCGCGCCATTGTCAGATCAGGGCCAGCTCCGTCCGGTTTTTGGGCAGGGTGCCCAATCAATCGGTATCTCCCAAGGGATCGCAAATCCAAACGTGTCAGTGTGATGAATCGCTTCACCAGCTAGCGGCTCATGTCCGGCACGAAGCGCCGGCGTCCGGGTGAGCCAGTGCCGCACCCATAGAGCCAGGACTACAACATGGAATACGCCCTCAGAAAACGCATCATGGTCACCGGCGGCGCCGGCTTCCTCGGCTCCCACCTCTGCGACCGCCTCATCGCCGACGGCCACGATGTCCTGTGCGTCGACAACTTCTTCACCGGCACCAAGGACAACATCGTCCACCTGATGGACAACCCCCACTTCGAGCTGATGCGTCACGACGTCACCTTCCCGCTCTACGTCGAGGTCGACGAAATCTACAACCTGGCCTGCCCCGCCTCCCCCATCCACTACCAGTTCGACCCCGTGCAGACCACCAAGACCTCCGTCCACGGCGCCATCAACATGCTCGGCCTCGCCAAACGCACCAAGGCCAAGATCTTCCAGGCCTCCACCAGCGAGGTCTACGGCGACCCGGAGGTCCACCCCCAGACCGAAGACTACTGGGGCCACGTCAACCCCATCGGCCGCCGCTCCTGCTACGACGAGGGCAAACGCTGCGCCGAGACCCTCTTCTTCGACTACCGCCGCCAGCACAACCTGCGCATCAAGGTCGCACGCATCTTCAACACCTACGGCCCGCGCATGCACCCCAACGACGGTCGTGTAGTGTCGAACTTCATCGTCCAAGCCCTGAAAAACGAGCCTATCACCATCTACGGTGAGGGCTCACAGACTCGCTCCTTCTGCTATGTCGATGACATGATCGAGGGCTTCATCCGGCTTATGGAATCACCCGATGACCTCGCCGGTCCGATCAACCTAGGCAATCCTGGCGAGTTCACTATCAAGGAGCTCGCCCACAAGGTCATCGAGCTGACGGGCTCAACCTCGACCCTGAGATACGAGCCGCTGCCGAGTGACGACCCTGTGCAACGTCGCCCCGATATCGCGCTTGCGCGTGACCAGCTTGGCTGGGAACCAACTGTCGACCTCCAGCCGGGACTGGTGCTCGCGGTGGAGTATTTCGAGCAGTTGCTTCGCTCCCGTTGATCTCCGTGCCCCTTTAAACTCCCTTATGTGGAAATCCCTGATTGCCCTCAAGGGGCTTCTAACACGGCGCCAGCGCTGGCAGGGGCTTCTGCTCTTGACGCTGTTGCTGATAAACGCCCTCGTGGAAATGATTGGTGTCGGCTTTGTGCCGCTCTATATCGGCATCGTTGCCCAGCCAGAACGTGTTTTTGAGCACGACCTAACGTCACGTTTCCTGGCCTTTCTTGGGGTTGAGCCCCAGCACGTTACAGCGAGCATGCTCGTCTACGCTGGAAGCGCTGTGCTGCTGGCGCTGATTACTCTCAAGCTGGTGTACACGCCATTTGTCGCCTACGTTCGCGCCCGCTACATCCAAAGCATTGTGCGTGATCTCTCGACCCGACTCTTCCAAGGCTACATTCAGGCCCCTTATGTCTATCACCTCAGTCGTAACACCTCTGAGCTCATGCGAAACGTCAACCAGGAGTGCATTCAGCTCGGCGTGGTAGTACTGCATCCGATCGGCCAATTGGTGACCAACCTGCTTGTGACGCTCGCGATCGTCGTGCTGCTGCTAGTCAGTACTCCCGGCGCGGCGCTCTTCGCCGGGTTCTTGGCCATAGTCTTTGCGGTTCCACTGGTCGCCAAAGCTAACGGCCGCATCAAGTTTTTCGCCGTCCGCGCTCAGCAGGCGCGCAAAGACGCGATTCTATCGGTTCAAGAGGGCCTAGGTGGAGTCAAGGAGCTGCGTCTGTCTGGGCGGGAGGGATTCTTCCTGCGACGTTTTCAACGCGCGCTCGCTCGCGTACTGGATATGCAACGGCTTCAACAGGTGCTTAATGCGACGTTGCCAGTCATGATGGAGTGGGTTAGCGTGGCGGCGCTGTTGGCAGTAGTCATCATCCTCTTTCGGTTGCATGGATCGGGTACCGAAGTGCTCGCGACCGCGGCACTTTTTGCTGTTGCAATGGCACGAATGAAGGGCTCAATATCGGTCGTGCTGCAAGCCTATACGACGGTCCGAGCGGGTATGGTTTCAGTGGACGTTGTTGAGGCTGACGTCCGTTATCTGGAAGAACTAACCGCGGTCAAACCTGCAGACTCAGTCAATGAACTACCCTCATGGCATCAAGGTTTCGGGCGAATTCAGATAGCGCACGTTTGGTACCGCTACCCTGGTGCCGAACGATATGCCTTGCGCGATATAAATTTGTCTATTCAAAAAGGTGAGGCGATAGGTTTTGTCGGGCGTAGCGGTAGCGGCAAGTCAACACTCATCGACGTGCTACTTGGCATCCTCACGCCCTCGAAAGGGGTGGTATTTGTAGATGAAATAGACATTCAAGCACAGCTGAAGCAGTGGTACAGGTTGATTGGTTATGTTCCACAGTCGGTCTACTTGGTGGATGGTACGATACGACAGAACATTGCCTTGGGTCTGCAAGAGAATGAAATTGACGAAACAGCCGTGCGACGTGCCGTCGATGCCGCTAACCTTTTGGAAGTGATCGAAAATCTACCGAATGGCCTTGATACGCTCGTCGGCGAGAGGGGCGTTAGATTCTCAGGCGGCCAGCGACAGCGCATTGCAATCGCTCGCGCCTTGTACAATGACCCGGAAATTCTGGTAATGGACGAGGCTACCGCTGCATTGGACAACCTGACGGAGAGCATCGTCATGAGTGCGGTTGACGCGTTGAAAGGATCACGAACGGTAGTGATGATCGCCCATCGCTTGAGCACGGTACAAAGCTGCGACCGCATCGCCTACATGGAAGCTGGTGAGATCCATGCCATCGCAAGTTACCATGAACTTACTATGAACAGTTCAAGTTTTCGCCGTCTAGCGCAGGGCGCGTGAGACTCTTAGCGAGAGCGGCGGGCGAGTGTTCCATAGCAGAGTCAAGTCGGGGCGCTAGCCAGTCAATTGTGACTGTCCTTTTGTTGGCCAGAGCCTTCGTGACCGGACTCACCACTAGACGCGCAGTGCCGGATTAGACACCCAAGGTACCTGACGCTGTCGCGCGGCTGTCAACATACATGCGTATCGCACTGTTCTCGGACGGCATCTTCCCCAACGTCATCGGTGGGATCCAAAAGCACTCCTTCTATCTGGCCAAACATCTCGTTAAGCTTGGGATCGAAGTTGATGTCTATTTCTCTGAGGACACGCAAGCCACGACGAGCGGGCGGTATAGTGTCCTCGGTTGCGTGGAAGACGAAAAGCTTAACTGGATACCTGTGAAGAGAGCGCCACAGCGCAACTTTCCCGGTCACTATCTTTGGGATTCGTACGTAACCTCTGCAAGTTTGCTTCAGGCCTACCTGCATCATCGGACCGCGGATTTTATCTACGCGCAAGGTCTGACCGGGTGGAGCGCCGTCCGCGCGAGGTGCAATGGTAGCGATCTCTCTCTTATTGGCGTCAACCCACACGGGCTGGAGATCTTCCAGCGCGCCGCAGACGCGCGGGCATTGCTGGAGAACTGGATGCTACGCCCCGCGTTCGGGTGGCTGATCAGGCACGCCGATGTCGCGCTCTCGTTGGGCGGCGGTGGGCTCGCGGAGATCATGAAGCGCTTAGGGGTGAAGGCGGAGCGTATCATCGAATCGCCAAACGGGGTTGGACGCCATTGGCTCGTCTCTCACGTCAATGTCACGACGGGACCACTCCGCTTTGTGTTTATCGGCCGAAGTGAGCGTAGAAAGGGCGTAAAGGAGCTTAATGTCGTTCTTTCACGTCTCCTTGACCGATACGAGTTTACTTGCGACTTTGTCGGTCCGACCCCTGCGAGCCAGCGTCTGTCACATCCGGCCATCACCTATTGGGGAGTTGTCCGTGAAGAAAGACGCGTACAAGAAATTCTACGCTCCTGTCACGTCCTACTTTGTCCAAGTTATTCGGAAGGAATGCCAACGGTCATTTTGGAAGCCATGGCTTCAGGGCTTGCCATCATCGCCACGAAGGTCGGCGCTGTGGATGCCATGGTGTCGAAAGAGAGCGGCTGGTTGATCCCTCCCGGGGACGTCGAATCACTGGAACGCTCAATGGTGGAAGCGATCGCGCTGCCGAAGGCGGACATCTCCGAAAGGGGGCTAGTTGGTCGTCGCCGCGTCGAGTCGATGTACACGTGGGACCGGGTAGCTGAACGCACGGAACACAATATCGCCTCCATGGTCGGGCCTGGACAAACATAGACATCAGGGGCGCCCGTGAAAGAGCGAAGAAAGGTCACGCGGGTCGCCGTGCTCTTCTCCCGCCTTTCCGGCTATATGGCCGCGTGCCTGAAGGCCCTCAAGCAGGAACACGGGGTGGAGTTGTTGGTGTTTCGGTGGAAACCGGCAACGTCGGCACCTTTTGACGCGCATTTGTTTGACTGGATCGATACGCTATACGATAAGAAGGATTGTAGCCGGGACAAGATGGTGGCCGAGATTGCAGCCTTTGACCCGCACGCAATCCTGATGGCAGGGTGGATGGATCGCGACTATCTCCACACGGCTCGTCAGCTACGTAAACTCGGCGTGCCCGTGGTGGCGGGCTCTGATACACAATGGCGTGGATCGGCGCGTCAACATTTGGCGAATGCCTTGGCGTCTTGGTACTTGCATCCAGCGATAGATATCTTATGGGCGTCCGGCGAACGGCAGCGCACATTTGCACGAAAGTTGGGCTACACGGGCGAAAACTGCTGGGAGGGATATTATGCCTGCGATTGGGAGCGCTTCGCCGCCGTCTATGATCCCCAGAGTGAGAAAACACCAACGTTCCTTTTTGTTGGAAGATTCGTCGAAGAGAAAGGGTTGGACAGCTTGATCGACGCCTATCGCGTTTACCGGGCTGCCACCAATGAGCCATGGCAGCTTATGTGCGTTGGAGCTGGCCCGCTACTTTCAGCGCTGGAAGGCGAAGCTGGAGTGATTCTCCCTGGCTTTGTCCAGCCTGAGCAGCTCCCTACTCTGATGGCGCAGGCGAGCGCCTTTGTTCTGCCAAGCCGGTGCGAGCCCTGGGGCGTGGTGATCCAGGAAGCCGCGGCGACTGGTCTTCCGGTCATCTGCTCTGACGTTTGTGGTGCGTCCGTGCATCTGGTACGGGAGCACTACAACGGGTTCGTCTTTAAATCGGGGAATGCGCTTGAACTGGCACACCACATGCTGAAAATGTCGGATTTGGCAGAGCCTATACGCCGAAGCATGGGAGCCGCAAGTCACACGTTATCTCGGCAGTACACACCCAACCGGTGGGCCCGTCAATTCGTCGAGGGATTAAGTTGCTCGCGAGATAACTCCTTCCATAGATCTGCCTTGTCCATAGCTCATCAAAGTAGACCTGGAACAAGACAGTGAGTTTCAGGACCAGAATATTTGTTGTCTACGAATACGAAGCCCGGCGACGTTAAAGGTATTCAAATTAGTCATTTTTAGCATGAAATACTCGATTATCACTCCCGTCTATAATCGTCACGATACAGTGGGCAGATGCATCCAGAGTGTGATTAAGCAAGACTTCAAAGACTACGAGTTGGTGCTTGTCAATGACGGATCTACTGATTCTACATTAGACACGATAAGCTCCTACTTGCCTGATGAAAAGATTGTTCTTATCGACTATCGTTGCAATAAAGGGGTTAATTATGCGCGCAATAGAGCTATAGAAGACGCGGCGGGTGAATGGTTGGTGTTTCTTGATAGCGACGACACCATTATTGAGGGTGGGCTTAGCGTCATACATCAAATAATGCGTGGCAGTCCGGGTTATCAGCATTATCTGTTTCCAACAAAGAGACCAGTAGACGGTGCCGATCAAGAGCCGGCGGAGATATGGTATGAACGTTGGCTAACCGGGCAGTTTAAAGGGGACTACACACATGTGGTTCAGTCGGATTGTATGACGGCGTACCTATTTTTTGAGCAATTCAGAGCTTCTGAAAGCCTGAACTGGCTAAGGATATATAAAAATTGTTCTCCTCAGTTCTACGCTCCGATTGTCGTGCAACGGATTGATGAGAGCCGCAGCGACCACTTGTCGAAGGTTTATTCGGAGACCAATCGCGAGTAAATGGAAGAAAGATATCGTTTGATAGGCTGTTTCCTTGAGATGTATGGCGCCGACTTGTTTCGTGAGAGTCCTCGGCTTGGTAATGAGAAAGTTGTCAACCAGATAGTTAGGGGCATGTTACTGGGGAAGTATAACGAGAACTTGCGCTGGATTGAGTTCGCAAGGGCGCAGGGCGTTGCGCTCCGGCGTTTGAGATTTCTGAATCTGATTCGTGCTGGAGGCTTAGTGTACATACTAATCAAACTACGGAAGTATCTCAATCATCGTCGGGCCATTAGCTAAACTGCGGTAATCTGCTGCATTATCGTGCGCGGATGCCTCTCTACGAGAATCCGTGAGCCGAATGAATGCAGGAACATAAGTACCTGGACCTGATCGGCTTTAGCCCGATATCATATAGTTTGGAACCTGGCCCATCTGGTGAGCCATCGAGAACTTGAGTTTCATTTTCGAGCCCGTAGATGTACGAGATTTAGCTATCCCTGCGTAACCAGCACTTCACGCATGCACGTCTCTAGGTACGGAACACAACAAATTATCGGTTCCATCTGTGCGGGGTCAAAAGGGGATCGCTATTTCTTGGGAGATTAAAGGGAATGCGATGGTGTCGACAGGCCGAGATTATACTCGTTAATTTGGTTGCCTGGGCCAGCCCATTTCCCGTGCCGAAATGTGCCCTGACTGAAAACTCATGATTGTTCTTTAAAGTGCTTGCGAGAGGTCGCTGGGGTCGGCTGTTCCGAGTTTTACCTGAACTCATCACTCGCTGATCTTGATTGTTTCTTTTGCACGGTAAAAAGCCTGGGTCTATGGAATTGAGATGCCTAGACTTCCCAGTATAGATGATGAAGTTACTCCGAAAATATATAAAGACTGCGCGTTTAGCACTTCGATGGCAACTTATTTCCGCTCGGCCGGAGCGCTACGGACCAAAGGTTTTTTGTGTCGGATACAACAAGACCGGCACGACGTCGCTGGGTAAATCACTAGAAATGCTTGGTTATCACAATACGAGCTTCGAGAGAACAGTATGGCGAGAGTATTATTTAAAAGGGCGAATCGACAAGGTTGTAAGATTTGCTGCCAAGTTCGATTCTGCTGACGATTTGCCATGGCTAAAGGAAGATCTAATTCCAGTGCTGGACGAAATATTTCCTGGGAGTAAATTTATCCACTTGGAACGTGACGAGGTATCTTGGTGTAAGTCATTTGAGACGTGGTCCTAGACTAGGTTTGGGAAGCATCCAGATGTGGCGGCTGAGTTGGTCAAGTTGCATGCGCATACCGCTTTTATTCAACAGTACTTTGAGGGTCGGGATGGTGATTTTATTAGTCTATCAATTAAAGATCCTGAGGGCTTTAGGAAGCTCGCCCTTTTTTTGGGTAAGAAGCCCATCCAAGATCGTTTTCCGGTGTTTAACGAGACAGCTAAGCCAGTAGATAAGATCTGACCTTGCTCAGGCAACGTCGCAATAATGAGAATACTGTATTATTCACCCCATCCCGGTTTGTCGACGCATGCGCCGTCGGGATATTCCGTGCACATGCGTAAGATGATGGACGCATTTAGGGCGCTCGGCCACGATGTCGTAGAGCTGATTGCCGGAAACTCGGCATGCAGTTTGGCGGTGAAAGATGGGAAGAAGACCGGGGCAGCGCGGGAACGGCTAAAGCGCTACATACCACCTAGATTATGGGAAACAGCACGGGATGCGCAGCTTTTAAGGTTCGACCGGCAGTTTGGAGCACGGTTGCGGGAAACTATTGCAGCCTATGCACCTGACGTCGTATTTGAGCGAGCGGCTTACCTGCAAGGCGCAAGTGTGCACTTGGCGATTAATCGGAATTGCTGCCACATATTGGAGATGAACGCGCCTTTCTTGGAAGAAAAGGAGTCTCTTGCCGCGCCTTCGCTGTTTCGAGGGCTGGCGCGTCGAGTCGAGCGTGGTCAAATTGTAAGCCCGCATTGTGTAGCAGTGCTTTCTACTGCTTTACGCGACTATTACGCTCAGGGATTCGGTGTTCCTCGATCCAAGTTTTTGGTGACGCCGATGGGAGCCGATCCGGATTTCGGTGTCGGTGTACCGCCAACGCCTCTCCCATTCGAGCAAGGGACAACGATCATCGGGTACGTCGGTTCGATGTTTCGGTGGCATCGGTTGGATCTGCTGGCGGACGCATTTGCTCGTATCCAAGAGAAGCTTTCCCATCTTCGGTTGCTTTTCGTTGGCGATGGCGTTCAGTTTGAGGAACTGCGGCGGCAAGTGGTGAAACTGGGCATCAGCGAGAAGACGTACTTAGCCGGCAGGGTTCCTTTGTCAGAGGTTCCAGGTTTTATCGCGGCAATTGATATTGGGACGCAGCCCGGCGCGGCTTGGCATGCTTCGTCAACCAAGCTATTCGAGTATGCGATGATGGGGAAACCGGTGATATTCCCGGATACCGCTCCAATGAGGGAGCTTGTTCGGGACGGTTTTGATGGGTTTCTGTGCCCGCCGGACTCAACTGTAATTGCGGAGCGTATCGTTCAACTGGCGGAGAGTCCAGCTCTTGGCAGCACGTTTGCACAGAGGCTGCGAGAACGCGCAGAGCGNNAGTTGACATGGACTCACATCGCCCGTCGCATCCTTGATTCGTGCGAGGCGGTTTCTCCNTGAGCCCATTCTTCGAATTGCGGTTGCCGTAACCACACAGCTTGAGGGTAGCATGGGCTGTCCTGTGCCGTGATTTCGCTCAATGGAGCGGCGTGAGAATTGCCGAGCTGTACGTGGGCACGATAGAGGAATTGAGCGAGCTGGTTAGGTTTTCCGAAGACGAGTTGGGTTTGCCGATGAGTAGGCCAATCATTTTATGCTTTTTGAACTATTACCTCCCAGGCTTTAGAGGAGGTGGTCCCGCACGCTCGGTGCGGAATTTGGTCGACGCGCTGTCGGAGGAGTATGAGTTCCGGATCGTTACTCGTGATCGTGATGTTGGCTCCGATGCCCCCTACGAATCCGTAGACATCGGTACGTGGAATAGGGTTGGCCCTGCGCATGTCTTCTATGCGCCTGATAGAGAACTCTCCTTTCGCGACATTGAAGACCTTTTGGCCAACATGCCACACGATGTACTGTATCTGAACAGTTTCTGGAATCCGCGCTTCACTGGCACTCCATTGCTTATTAGGCGGCTTGGGTCGTGCTTGAGACGACCAGTTGTCGTAGCACCCAGGGGCGAGTTCTCGCCTGGTGCTCTGGCTATTAAGGCATCAAGAAAACGCGTTTACCTTGCGTTTGCAAAGCTGTTTGGGCTGTTTAATGAGGTGACTTGGCAAGCTTCAAGTGAAAAGGAGGCCTCGGAGATTCGTTGCGCTCTCGGTGGTCTTGCGTGCCGAGTACTGGTCGCACCGAATCTCGTGAATATGCAGGAGGGAGGTGTATCGATTGCAGGTGCTGCGAGAATGCCAGCTCATCCAAATGGCCGTTTGCGGCTAGTCTATCTCTCCCGCCTCACCCGAAAGAAGAATTTGCTCTTCCTTTTACAACGTCTTGGTCAGGTGCGAAGCCAAGTGGACTTGACGATCTATGGCCCTACGGAAGACGAGGAGTATTGGCAAGACTGCCTGACGCTGATAGGCAATCTTCCTCGCAACATCACGGTTCGCTATGCTGGGGAGATTGAGCCAGAGGAAGTTCCGGCTGCGTTGGCGGAACATGACGTCTTTGTGTTTCCGACGCGGGGCGAGAACTTCGGGCACGTTATTTTTGAAGCCTTGAGCGCTGGTACTTCAGTGGTGGTTAGTGATCGAACACCCTGGCGCCCGGATTGTCGAGGCGCACTGGAAGTTTTGTCGTTGGAGCACCCTTCTGGGTGGACCGAGGCGATTGAACGCTGGGCCAGTTTGACGCCCGCGGAGTACGCCACCCGACGGGATGCAGCGCAAGACTGGGCGCGACAGTACGTCACGGAAAGCGGAGCGCTTGAGCAGAATCGCGCGCTCTTTCGGGCCGTCGCGAGTGGATGGAAGGGGCGGGCGCCGTGTGCGGTCTAGCCGGTGTGTCAGGGAGATTCGATGAGTTCGCCCTGAACAGCGCGCTCAATCATCTTCGGCACCGCGGGCCAGATGATGCTGGCGTGTTTGTAGATCAAGATCAAGGAATCGGCCTCGCGCATAGCCGCCTGTCGATACTCGACCTGTCTCCAACGGGCCATCAGCCGATGGTGAGCCCCGATGGTTTGGTGGTTCTGGTCTTTAACGGGGAGATCTATAACTTCCGCGCGCTACGCCAGGATTTGGCGAGCAAAGGCGCCGTCTTTCGTGGGTTTTCCGACACGGAGGTCTTGCTGAACCTCTATCTCACCGAGGGCGAGGCGATGCTGTCCCGTCTGAACGGAATCTTTGCATTGGCGCTGTGGGATCGCCGCACTGAATCACTGCTCTTAGCGCGCGATGCATTCGGAGTCAAGCCGCTGTATTACGCTGCGATGGCCGATTGCTTTGCGTTCGCAAGCGAGATAAAGGCGCTGCTGCCCCTTTTGTCCGACGGGCTCACGCTGGATGCCTCTGCGCTCCAGCGCTACCTGACCTTCCTCTGGTGCCCAGGGGAAGGTACCCCTTTGAAAGAGGTTCGGAAGTTGCCTCCGGGAGACGCCCTGGTTGTCCGCGATGGACAGATTGCGAGGCGCTGGACTTGGTACCGGCTTCCGGTCTTTCGCGACCGTACGTTGCCAACTCTCAGTCGACGGGACGCGATCGCTGAGGTGGTCACGCATTTGCGGGAGGCAGTCAGTCGGCAGATGGTCGCAGATGTGCCTCTTGGGGCCTTTCTGTCTGGGGGGCTGGATTCGAGCGCGATCGTCGCTCTGGCACGCGAGGTAAACCCGGAGATCCGCTGTTTTACGATCGATACGGGGGATGGACAGGAAGGGGGCGCAACCGATGACCTGCCCTACGCCCACCGCGTCGCGAGGCACCTTGGCGTATCGCTCGATGTCGTTCGTACTGATGCGGGCCTGATGGCCCGCGATCTCGAACACATGGTCGTTCAGCTAGACGAGCCGCTAGCCGATCCCGCGCCGCTGAATGTCCTTCACATCAGCCGATTGGCGCGCGAGCAGGGAATAAAGGTGCTGCTGTCCGGCGCCGGCGGCGACGATCTGTTTACGGGTTACCGCCGACATCGCGCACTGATGTTTGAACGCTGGTGGGCGTGGCTGCCCACGGCGCTGCGCCGACGCTTGGCATCGGCGAGCGCTGGTATCGACCAACGGCGGGCGTGGGGCCGTCGCACGGCAAAGCTATTCAGTGGCGCCGAACTAGACAGCGATGCGAGGCTTGTGAACTATTTCCGCTGGATGTCACGGGTTGAGCTAATGAGCCTCTACTCCGCCGACCTTCGCGCGACAATAGGTGAGCAACATGCAGAACAGCCGATGATGGCCTTTCTTGGGCAGTTGCCTGCGCATGTCAGCCGACTGGAGCAGATGCTAGCTCTCGAGCAACGTTTCTTCCTCTGCGATCACAATCTGATCTATACCGACAAAATGTCGATGGCATCTGGGGTGGAAGTGCGCGTGCCTTTCCTCGACATTGATCTGGTCGAGCTCGCGACGCGCATTCCAACCCGCTTGAAACAGCGCGGAAGACAGGGCAAATGGGTCCTGAAAAAGGCGATGGAGCCTTTATTGCCGCATGACGTGATCTATCGACCGAAAACAGGTTTCGGCGCGCCGCTTCGACGTTGGATGCGTTACGACCTCCGGGAGCTCTTGGGCGATTTGTTATCTCAGGACAGCTTGAAGCGGCGTGGGCTGTTCGAACCGGCCGCGGTGCAACGACTGATCACGGCGAACGACGCCGGCCAGGTCGACGCCAGCTATGTCCTACTGTCGCTGCTCTGTATTGAGATATGGTGCCGATCATTTCTTGACCAGACCAGCCTGCAGCGGCCTTTATGGGGCAGCCTTGGGGCATGATGACCAATTATAACAAACAGCAGGTACATGATTTCTGGAACCGCGCGTCTTGCGGCGAGGACCTGTATCTTTCGAATGATGACCGAGCCGGCTATCAGGCGCAGAGCGAGGCCCGCTATGCGCTGGAGCCCTACATACCCGGTTTTGCAGGTTTTCAGCAGGTCCGGGGATTGCGGGTGCTGGAGATCGGGGTTGGACTCGGCGCCGATCATCAGTGCTTTGCTGAGGCTGGGGCTGAGCTATGGGGAATCGATCTAACGGACCGTGCGGTCACACACGCTCGCCGCCGACTGGCGGCGTTCGGGCACACCTCGCACCTGGCCGTAGGTGATGCTGAGCAGTTGGGCTTTAAGAATGATACTTTCGACCTTGTCTATTCTTGGGGAGTGCTCCATCACAGCCCAGATACGCCGAAGGCCATCGCGGAGGTCTGGCGCGTGCTGAAATCTGGCGGAATGGCGAAGGTCATGATCTATCACAAGTGGAGTCTGGTTGGACTGATGCTCTGGACCCGCTACGCGCTGCTCCGCCTGAGGCCTTGGCTGCCGCTGGCCGCGGTCTACGCTCGCTATCTGGAGAGTCCGGGGACCAAGGCCTACTCAGTCGCCGAAGCAAGAGATCTCTTCGCCGACTTTGGCCATGTCCAGATCGATACGGTTTTGACTCACGGGGACCTGCTTGAATCGAATGCCGGCCAGCGTCATCGGGGGGCTTTTCTTCAAGTGGCTCGAAGGGTATGGCCGCGTGCCATTATCCGCCGTTTTCTGCCTCGTGCCGGACTATTCATGTTGATCCAGGCACGAAAGTGAGTCGTGAAGTCCTTGCTCGTTTCGGTTAACGTGCAGGCCTAGCGGCTTTTTCTGCCGCGCGGAACGTTCCTTGACTCTATCACACGCGGCCAGGGGTCGACCGACGGCGCGCGCAATGCGAAATCGCCTTGCCCTCGCGCCCGTGAAGCACTGAAGTTGATATTGCAATCAAGCATGCTACGAGTCAACATCGGTTGTGGTCAAACTCCAACCCCCGGGTGGGTTAATTTTGACAATTCTCTCAGTTTGCGCCTGGCCAGGGTGCCTTTCCTTCCGGCAATGCTGCGTAGCATGCACCTGCTCGGCGTCAAGCAGAATGCGTTTATCCAATTCGCTCGAAATAACAACATTCAATACGGCGACGCAACGCAAGGATTGCCATTACCAGCGGAGTCATGCGAGGTAATCTATAGCTCCCACATGCTAGAGCACCTCGACCAAACAGGCGTGGCGCGTTTCCTTGAGGAAGCGCATCGTATCCTATGCCCAGGTGGCATCAAAAGATTGGTTGTCCCGGACATCCGCCATTTAGTCGACGAATACAACGAAAGCGGCGACGCTGATGCGTTTGTAAAGGCAACGCTTATGTGTGCTCCGACACCACGGTCTCTATTGCAACGACTCTCTTTGTTATTCGTTGGAACTCGTCATCACCTTTGGATGTATGACGGCGAATCGCTTCGAAAGCTCCTCGTTCGGAACAGATTCGTCGATGGGGAAGTGTTGCCGGTTGGTGAAACAAAGATCCTCGATCCGGGCTGGCTTGACCTAAGGGAGCGCGAGGCAGGTAGCGTCTATGTTGAGGCACAGAAACCGCTAGAGTAAGCATTATGTGTACGCGGCTTTGGTAATCGCTTCGCCCATAACCCTATGGATCTCTCCACTTTGACTTTAGTCGCGGTTGTAAAACCAGTGCCTTGCACTGCTATGGGCAGGGCGAAGCCCGCAGGTGGACGAACTGGCGATCAAGGCCACGTTGGCAGCGTCCCGCTGCATGACAGTCAGCAGCGACAGAGGCATCGGGCACCAGCTTCCCTCGCACAGTTTACGCTTCCAAGCGTACGCCTCCCCGGTGCGCCTGCCACTCCCCCATCAGCCGCAATTTCTTACCGAAATACCCTGTTTTGGACCAATCGACGATCGAGGACCTTCTCCGGACAATCGCATCAACCGGAACTAATGTTCGAGACATGTGCTGTTTGGCGTTTCCTCAGCGGGCCGGGATCTTCCGACGAGAGCGTGGCGAAGTAGCGCGCATCCCGAGCGGCCTTCAGGCCCTTGTTCTGGATGCCGAGCCTGGTGCGATCGTGTTCGAGCCGGTTCAACGCAATATGAAGCACCGCGGCAAACTTCTCCTCGCTGCTCAGTCCCTGGCTCGGTGCGCCGCTCACCGCCGCCCCAGGGCCTCTTGGCGGGCCTCGGTGCGCCAGGCCTTAAGGGTGTGGGTGTTAGTCTCCGCTGTCTGCTGCGGGACTGGCACGTTATTCGGTGAGAGCATCTTGGCAATGATGCTGGCTTTGAATTCAGGGAACTAATTTCTCGCCATTGGTTTGTTTTCGCTGTGGAAACTAAAATGAACTCTCTTGCACACGGCATGATACGCAAATTGCGTAAGGGAGTAGCAAACCCTAGAAAAGCCGTAGCGATTGTAGCCTGCAAACTGTTGCGCCCATTTAGTTCAAGCAAGTATAAGAAGTTTGTTGTTTTGTCCAGGTCCCGAACAGGCTCCAATTTGCTTATTTCATTATTGAATTCACATCCTCAGGTTGTTGCCGGCGGAGAGTACTTCAGAAGACTACACGGGTTGGATCATAATGAGGTTCTTAGAAAGGCTTTCTCTGGAGAACCTTTTCCCATAAAGGCTAAAGGCTTCAAGATCTTTTATTATCACCCGGTAGACGAGCCCTCAAGTGGTGTTTGGGATAAACTTCGGGCAATGGCTGATCTGTCTGTCATACATTTGAAGCGAAAAAACCTTCTTCGTACGTTGGTATCGAGAAAAATCGCCGGCGTTGAAGACGTTTGGCTGTCTATGTCAGAGCATAACCCGAGATCCTCAGCCGGCCATGTAAATATCAGCTTTACTGTCGATGAATTAACAGATCTATTTAGAGAAACTAGGGTGTGGGAAGAGTCTGGTCACCGCATGTTTTGCAACCATCCCATGCTCACGATCTATTATGAAGATTTGGTAACAGATCGTGCAAAGGTTTTTCGCCAAGTCACACAATTTCTTGGCGTTTCATATATAGAACCGAAAACTGAACTAAAAAAGCAAAATAACCGCAGTCTGAGGGCAACTATAATGAACTATGACGACTTGAAACTTAGGTTTTCTAGTACAGAATGGGCGTTGTTTTTTGAGGAGTAGGGGCGGCCTGGTATTTGACAATGCTACTCGCGTGTCACTCATAGGTATCAGCAAAATCCTTCCTAGCTTCCTACATGAAGCAGGGAAGCGTCTAACCGATACTGGGCAAAGCACAACAGACACCACGCTCGGTCCGAATCATTTTCAACATGTATAGCCCGACGCTGTATAGCCGTGACTCCAATGACACGAAGAATATTGTAATCGCCGGCGAGATTCATAGTGATAACTTGGGTGACCGAGTCATTGCAGATTGCATGCGGCTTCTCATCCAAAATGCGTTTCCTGACGCCAACGTGCGTACTATCGATGTGTCAGGTAGAACACCTCGCGAACCTGCAGTAGCGCGGAAAAGGTTCGCGCGGGGCATAAAAAGGCTGTTCCCGCCCAGAATAGCAAATCTTATCATTTGGGAGATTACTGGAAAGCGCACCTGCCAACAATACTGGCGTCCATTCATTGACATGGCGGACGTGCTGATCGTTGGTGGCGGTCAGCTATTAATGGACAACGCTCTAAGCTTCCCTCTGAGGCTAAGCGCTCTCGCTTACATGGCGAGTGCCAGAATGCCCATGCATCTAGCGGCATGTGGTGTAAGTGAAAACCGGCCTTGGTCTCGATACGGTAGGCTGCTAGTAAAACAGGTTCTTCTTAAGTCACGCAGCATTTCGGTTCGAGATAACTCGTCTCGTCTTGCTCTGAAAAACCTTTTTCCTCAGAATCCCGCGACGCAGGTGCTTGATCCCGCGCTTTACGCGAATCAGATTTACGACGTTTACGCGAAAAGCTCTGAGGTGATCGGATTATGCGTCCTGTCCCCAATTTTTTGGACAAGAAACAATCCCGAACTCCCACCGCTAACAATTTCTTATTGGTGCGATTTTTGGCATGGATTGATTAGGCTTTTACAGGAATCCGCCTTTGAGGTACAGCTGTTTTGCACCGGCGTTGAAGGTGACCATGCTTTCGCACGGGAAGTAGGACGTGCGAGCGGAGCATCGATTGCTGAGCGCCCATTCTCGGCAGGAGGTTTAGTCAATTTGATCTATGGGTACCAAGCGATCGTTGCGACACGACTTCACGCTAGCATAGTTGCAACCTCTCTGCGCATCCCTTCAGTCGGCCTGTCCTGGGACAAAAAAGTGTCATCATTTTACTGCGAGACTAGNCGGGCAGACCTCTGTCTCGCNGCACACGTTGCAAGGCCTGATGCGGTGAGCGCGGCCCTGGCGGAAGCGATCGAACGAGGTATCGGGCATGCGGAGCTTGAAAGGTGGCAGTGTAAGGCTCGTCAGGTCGTCGATACGATCAGGGAGATCTAGGCTCCAACGGGTGAATAATGCCTCATAAGCCCCGCGTGCTCTTCCTCATTGATCGGCGTAGATGGGCGTTCGACTTCATCGCGCAGGCTATCGCGGACAGACTCTCGACAAAGTATAGCTTCATTTTCGGTTACACAGGCGAAGGCTTTAGACCTGGAGACATGCGATTCGACTTGGTTTACGTCTTTTACTGGCGGGACCAATCTTATATCGCAGCGGGCATACCCTCTGATAAAGTCATCAAGGAAGTGGCGAGTTTTCGATGGCGTGAAGAGAACTTTTCCAGGAAAACAGGTTTCGAGGCGCTTTCTTGTGAGCGTTTCGCGGAGATTTATCTTCAAGGGGTATCCGTCGTTACCACCCCTGCCAGGAGTCTTTTTGATGAACTTGCACCATATTGTGGAGAGTTGTTCCTCTGCCCGAATGGATTTGAACCAGCACTTTTCCGCTACCGACGTGATCGGTATAAAAACTACAAAGGCTTGCACGTTGGCTGGGTAGGCAACCCTGAAGATCCTTGCAAAGGGCTAAGCGACGTTGTCGTTCCCGCATGTGATGGCGTTGAACTCGAGGCTACCTCAGGCGGATGGTCACGAGCGAAGGTTTCCAACCTATACTCGCGGTGCGACGTTCTCGCGGTCGCTTCGACTGCCGAAAGCCAGCCGCTTCCGCTCATAGAAGGGATGGCGTCCGGTTGTTTCCCGGTGTGCACAAACGTTGGCATAGTAAGCCAACTGGTGTCGCATGGATATAATGGCCTGATCGTTGATCGTTCTATCGAAGCATTTCGTAACGCATTCGCCTGGTGCAATGCGAATCTTACCCACGTAAGGAGGATGGGTCAGTTTAATGCACATTACATGAGGGTTGTCCGTGATTGGGATCAATGCGCGAGCCGGTTCGACGAGATTTTCACGTACGTGCTCTCTAAGCAGGAAGGGGGCGTTAGCTTGTGCCGCCCAAACAGCAATGAGACGCACCACGGGCCGATGGGGATTTTGCCGCCGACTGCAAAAGATTGGGAGAGTGGGTTTGCCTTGATGCGTTTAAAGAGAAGGTTGCTCCTGCAAGCGAGGGACCTATCCGCTGCGTGGATCTCGTTATTTATGGAGATGAAGTGGCGAGGAGTAGTCAGGACCATGGGCAGCAGACTGCCTGCAAAAGCCAGGAACGCGCTAAAGAGATGGGCTCGTTTCAGGTAGCACGTTATTGCGCGCCGCGGAAAACGGGGTTCCAATCCGCAGTCGTGTTCCAGCGACAAAGGACCGGCGGGAGCTTGAGGGGTACAGCAATGCGGCGAGCACGTCACTTCTTCGCGGACTCTACGTGAGCGCCTCTGTTTTGCATGGTTGCCTTGACGCTTCCGCGGGGTTCTTAGTAGGTGCCCAAAAATGCGTAGTAGGCGACCCACGGCGGTGGACACTAACGCGCGGACGGAGTGCGTACCGGAGAAAGGTGCCCGTGTGTAGTGCTTATGGTGCTTGGCATTATGACAAATACGTTGGACGCCAGAACGCGCTGTGGATCGGCCAGAGCAGCTTTCGGCCGGGTCGGCCCGCACGCGATCGCCGGAGCCTGCGGGCGCGAACCTTCTGGTGAGATGTTTGGCGTCACCCGGCTTTCCGACCTTGACCTGTTGGATTGGTCCGGCCCCCGCCGTGCCGCAACTCCCGTAGGTTCAACGGTAAGCAGTGGTGATGCCGCTCCGCGGGAATGTGCATGAAGTCGTTATACAGCCCCAGCGATGCTGACGCACGGGGGCGGCTTACCCCGAGACCTATCTCCTAGATCAGTGAAACGCCAAACACATCACACCGCACTTCCCGGGGTGCTTCTACCATTTATGCGTGCACCTGATGGGCTGGGGAGTAAAGGTATTCGAGAGAGGCTCCCGCCTCTTGCCGGTGCGTGTTGACTCAACAGCCGGTGAAGGGCTCTGGCATCGTTCGGGCGAAGCAGCTTGCGGACTAGGATCGCGAGCCGTCGAACTCACGTCGCGAGACGCGGCTCAGCAACGGTATTTGTGCAGCGCTGCTCAAAGCAATTTGCTGCTCAGCGGGTGTTATAGGGCGAATTATATGAAGCTTCTCCGATTCGGGCTGTTTTCTGTATTCCTTGTACAGATGCTAACGGGAGTATCCGTGGCCCAAAGCGCATTGCTGCCAAGAGCAAGCCAAGATGAGCAGACGCTTTATGCCTGGCTATCTTCTTTTGACAACAATGACTTCGAAGTTCCTAGAGAGTCGATAACCTACACCGAAGGCGTTTCGAGTTCTCAAGAGTTGTACGCCCTTTTTTATGGACTCTCGGGAGCCGCCCCAGACACCGACTTGATCAACTATCCTTCCCGAGCGTTTCTGCTCGATGATGGGAAGGGCGAGGGAATCGAAGGAAATGGAGAAACGGTACGAATCCTAAGTGCTGCGAGATCAACGACAATTGGCCCACAAACGGCGGGAGCAGATTACCTCCAGTTTACCGGGCCTGGCATTTTCAATCCATACTACCGCGATACCGGCCTCGCGAACAGGTTGGCGACCCAAGCGGTAGCGATGATGATGCGTGTTAATGATGCGCTTTACAATGATGGTGGTGCATCTTTCTCAGAATATGTCGGAATGGCGCTGGCCCAATGTATGAGTGCCTTCGAAGCGGCCAAACCCTATGCGCAAGGGATTACGCCCTCTGTAAGTAAGGCGTTCTACAAGACCGTTGAGTCTGTGATGAACTGGTGGGACACCAATGGTGGGCCCCGCGACGTGAATACAAATATGGACACTAAGGGCTTCTACGGGTTAGCACTGCTTTATGTAGGGTCCAGGGCTGAAGGGATGACGAGCATTTCAGAGAACGCGAAAAATATGGCCCAAAAGTGGCTCCTGGGCGATACGACCGATCCCGGTCGCGCGGAAGGCCACAAGACGGGCGTTATTTTTCACAGCGCCGGCTATATTGGCGAAAAGAATATGCCGGAGACGAGTTATAACGGTATCTCGCTGTACTATATGGTAAAGACCGCAGCGGTCGTGTACGGAGACGGGGAGTGGGAATGGCTTTGGGGACCAGACGGGATCGTGGATCGGATGGCGCGGTTCAAGGCCTATCAGATATTTCCGGACCCGGACGGGCAGTATAACGGTCCTTCCGGCTATGCTGTACGAACAGCTTTTCCCTATGCCGAAGATCAGCACTCTTCGATGGGAAGGGATTTTCTCGTGGCGCAGTTGTCGGATTACGGGCTTCCAATAGTTTACAAGCGCTACAATATGGCGTGGGATTCCACTGATATCACTCCGAAAAGCCTCTCGCTTTTGGATAGCAATGTCCGTCATTACCTCAAGCGTACAGTTCAGATAAGTTCGCTTTGGCACCACCAGTGTATCTTGAAATGGGCTCTGGTTCGGGCGACTCCCGCTGGTGGCCTTCAGCGACAGGGCTTGTTGCTCAGGAGTTTTACGACCCGGCATTTTATGAACGGGTCAGCAATCTTGTCACAGCGGATGATCCCCTATTGCGACTGCCAATTCTACGATCGAAGTCGGACTATAACGAAGTTTTTGGTCGAGATCTGGAGCCACCTGAATTTTGGGCGTTTAAGGGAGGTGCTGGCGGACGAGAGTTTTCAGCATTCATTGAGTCATTTTCGATTAATGATTCAGAGTTTGGATATGATTCCTGGCGTGGTGGAGGTTCCCTTCAGTCTTTCTGGACGGACAATGCTGGTTTGGTAATCAATTCCCGGAACTCTGCCCATCACTATGACAGCGTAGAATGGCCCTCTGTTGGGACTTGGGCGACGCACCATATGTGGGGCACGCTAGCGGATGGTAGTCGCTTTTCTTCCGCGCAGCGAGATTCCCGCCGTGCGACACATACCTATGATGATAACTCATCCCCGTCGCGCCTTGTCTCGACAAGCACGCCTGATCGAGAAAAAGGCGAATACTTGGGCGATGTACAGTTCGAAAGAGAGTTTCGGAAAATGGCCGGAGGACTGAGCGTCACAACAAGCCTAAAGACTGATGGCACCGACGCCTTCACAGAGATTTGGGAGTCGATTCCAGTTTACGTTTCAAAAAAGAAGGGCGTCAATGCAGAGACGCAGTTTGCGTATTGGGATGGTGATGCGTGGAACGCAATGCCTGCGCATGGGACGACTGTTCTCTCCAGAGCGATCAGGCTAGAACGCGATCATGGTTCTGGGCCTGGGTATGTTTACATCGCGCTGACAGAAGAAAAGCCAATCACACGGAGTAGTGAATGGCAATGTGATTATCAGGCGAAAGATTTTTACCAGCAGTTGATGATAGATTTGCATCCGAATAGAGGGCATGCCGAAGCGATTTCGTCTCTAGCGGTGGATTATGAGATTTCGGCGACGGAGCCGGACTTGACGCGCCCCATCGATGCACCGAGCTCCCTCCGTCTTTTGCGACCTGCGAATTGATTAAGGGATTAGGTGCTGGAGACCGGGCAAGCAGTGGTAGGGCCTTAGCGGCAGGCGGTGTTTGTCAAGGTAGTTGTCGCTTCAACCCAGTCGCTCAATTTCTAATTGGCCCTGTCGTCGACGCGCCTGCGGGGGCGGCCCGAGCTTGGCGGCGCGGGGATCGCAGCGTGCTGCCAAACGGTCGGCCGCTCGCTTCGCACTGCGCCCAGTCTCCCTCCACCGCGCGCCGGGTCAAGGTCGTTCGTCCTCGCTGCGCTGCGCTGCGCTGCGGGCGCTCCACCTGGACCCGGCGCGCGGCTACGGGCGCCTGGCTCCGTGCGAAGCGACCGACCGACCGAGGATGGCCACCAGGGCAGCGGCTGTGCTGGGACAGCACCGGGGTGGCAAGAAGGTGCTCGCTCCCTCCCTCCCAAGGATGGCGTGGGCAGCGTGCAGCCCTGGCGAGCATCGCAGCGGTCCTCATGCGGCCTGCGCCTGGGGTGATGCGGCAGCGCCGGCGGGGTTGAGCGTCACCGCCCCGGGCGGGGTCCAGTCGCGCACTGCGCCGCGCCAGCGCTCGGGATGCGCGGCCTTGGCCTGTGTGTAGAGGGCCTCGCGCTGCGCCAGGACAGCCACATGCTCGCCGCTGTGGCGCTGCTCGGGGGTGACGAAGCGCAGCCGGCTGTGACGGTGCTCGGTGTTGTACCAGCGCACGAAGTCCAGGACCCAAGCCTGCGCTGCGGCCAAGTCGGCAAAGCCGTTGGCCGGATAGGCGGGGCGGTATTTCAAGGTGCGAAACAGCGTCTCGGCAAAGGCGTTGTCGTCGCTCACGCGCGGGCGGCTGTGGGAGGGGATGACGCCCAAGCGCTCGAGGGTGGCCACCAGGGTGCTGCCCTTCTGCGGGCTGCCGTTGTCGGCGTGCAGGACGAGCGGGCGGTCGATGCAGCCTTGGGCGAGCACGGCGCGCTGCACCAGGGCGCTGGCATGCTCGCTGTTCTCCGCCGTATGCACCTCCCAGGCGACGATCTTGCGGCTGTAGAGGTCGAGGATCAGGTAGAGGTAGAAGAATAGCCCGCGCACGGGCCCCGGCAGGTAGGTGATGTCCCAGCACCAGACCTGGCAGGGGCCGTCGGCGGTGTGGCTCGGCGGCGGCGTCGGCGCGCGCGGGGCCTTGGCGCGGCCGCGGTGGTGCTGGGCGTCGGCGTCGCGCAGCACGCGGTAGAAGGTGGACTCGGAGGCGAGGTAGATGCCCGCATCGGCCAGGCGCGGGACGATCTGGCTCGGCGGCAGGCTGGCGTGCTCGGGGCTGTTGCACACCGCGAGCACCTCGGCGCGCTCGGCCTCGCTCAGCGCGTTGGGCGGTGTGGGCCGCTCGGCGCTCGGGCGGCGATCCGCAGTGACCTCACCCGCGCGGGTCCAGCGCTGCACGGTGCGTACGCTCAAGCCCAGCGCCGCGCAGGCGCGCGCCCTGCGCGCGCCGCCGGCCACCGCCTCGTCGATCAGCTCAATGGCTTGGCGGCGATCTTGGGTGCTGATCATGCGTCCTCGTCCCCCCAGATCGCCGCGGCTTTTTTTGACAGCACCAACAGGGCCGCGGTCTCCGCCAGCGCCTTCTCCTTGTGCTGGAGATCGCGTTGCAGGTCGCGCACTTGCCGGCGCAGCTCGGTGTGCTCGCCCTGGCTCCGGCGAGCGCGCTCGCCCGCCCAGTCGTTGGCGTGCTCACAGGCGCTGCGCCAGGCCTGGATCTGCTCGGGGTAGAGGCCGCGCTTGCGGCAGTACTCGCCCAGCTCCGCGTCGTTCAGCGCCGCGGTCTCAACCACGGCGGCAAACTTGTCCGCCGCGCTCCAGCCCTCGGGCCCGGTGGCGCCGTCGGGCAGCAGCCGGCCCTGGTCGCGGCCGCGCGGCGCCAGTTGTACAGCGTCGCTTCGCTGATGCCTTCCTCGGCCGCGAGCTCGCCCAGCAGGCGATTGTGCGGCGGCAGCATCTTGCGCAGCACCGCCTCTTTGCGTTCGTCGGAATATCTCGGCACGGGTCTCTCGTCTTCGCCCCCTGTTGTGGTTACAGTCCTACAAGGTAGAGGCGACAACTAGCCTGACACAGGGGGC
>PR_CR_10_Liq_1_inCRDRAFT_1000135_pt1 | contig 41748 bp, 33 predicted proteins | sample PRCRCaboRojoPR_3_FD_10241 | JGI IMG/M metagenome (IMG submission 10241) | reverse complement strand
AACGGTAATGTCCAAACTTGTTCAGTTAAATTTATTTAAGTTTAACTCTTACTTAGTGAAGTTACTTTCAATAGGGTTTTCTGTCTGGATATAGTCCTGGACTCTCATGCTGATTGACTTAGTTCTCAGTCCAGCGTTGAAGTTTATGTACTCTCCTTGGAGCTTTAAAGACTCGTCTAAGTAAGTCTGCAACCCAAAAACACTTCCGAAAGGAGGCACGCCTCCAGGAAGACAACCTGTTGCTTTAACAACTTCTTCTTCGTTAGCAAACCTTAAACTCTTAGTGCCCAAAGTTCTTTTCATCATTTTCCAGTCTAGCTTTTTAGAAGCCGACATCACAGCTAGCACCATTGAAGCACTGTTGCAGATCAACATAGCTTTGGCTCCACTATCCAAAGTGGTTCCTCTTACCTGGGCAGCTTCTTCGCTCGTTCTGACTGGTTCATGTTCAGTGATTGTGTGGTGCACACTCTGTAACTTTTGTGTTATAGCGTTAAACACAGTTTCGTTTTCTTGCATTTATTTGAAGATGGTAAGTTCTATGTAGTGGATGCTTAAACTTATGAACAAACAAACTCGTCTCAACGTGCCAAAGTTGTCGAGTCACCTTGTGTCTAATCACGACTTACTGTGGACCTGGCAAGAAGAGCACCACATTCCGCCCGAAGAGCGCTTTGGATTTTGGGCCCGGTTGGTACGCTTTTTGATTCTGCAACTGATATTACTGGGAAGCATTGCCTTTTTGATTGGGAACCGAGGAGAGTACTTCTACGAAGAATGCCAAAGAAGAAACCAATGCATGACTAACTGCAACGAGGATTACTTCCCGAACCTTGTGTGTGCGCCAGTTTCTTACAGTCTAGTTTATGCCGGAAACGAGTACAACAGCTTGTTTTACTACCCACAAACTGAGAGTTCAGGTTTCAGTGAGTGCAAGAACTACCTAAGTGGCAATCCAGACTACGAAGAGTCAGAGTGGGACAGCAGCAGAAACGAAAGACTTAACACTTGCTTCAATGCTTGTAGAACAAGTGACTCGTTGTTTTCAGAGGACGGCAGGCCTGAGTGCACTGGGTCAAACCAGAACGACTTAGTCTGTGTGGACCCTGAATCAGACTGTGAAGAAGTTTACTTGCCCCTGGAATCAGGAGACCGGGACACTTTCAGTTTTGACGTTATTTACTTGTTTGTTGGAATGATCATTGCTAACGTGTTGCAGTACTTATACCAGTTCCTTATAATCCTGACAGTGAAGACCAAGCTAACTAGTTTGGAAAACGTGAGAATGGGCACAGCTAAGTGTGGACTGCAGTTGAGTGTCTTGTTGGTTTCCACAGCAATAGCTATACTTGTGATTTGGCAAGTTGCACTGGTGCAAGAGTACGGGCCTGGAACTGCTTTGTGGGGGACGTTTCTTTTGGCGTTTGTAGTAGACCAAGCAAAGAGTTTTTTGTTCCACCTAGCAGTGTGGTACTTCCTGTTGAAGAAGTGCGGCTACTTAAAAACTAACGAAGAGGAGTTCACTGAAGCTGAGTGGAAAAACACCCACAAAGACACTGCTTTCAAGAACTTCAGAGCAGGCTGCACCAAAGTACTGGAGACAAACGCTTACGAAAGAATTTCAATAACTCTCCTTATAATATACGGAGTCTTTGTACTCATTGCACTTAGCATAGCTGAAGAACTTCCTGAGGACGACCGAACTTTAGACATAATAGACCAAGTTTTCTTGTCAGTGTTTCTAGTCGAAATAATTTGCCAGACCTTTGTGAAGTCAATTAGTTACTACAAAGACTTCTTCAATTCATTTGACGCAATAGTAGTTGTGGTGTCTTTTGCGTTGTTTTTTGTGGAGGGAGTAGGCAGCAGAGGCCTTGCAGCTTTGAGACTCCTGAGGCTTGCCAGGCTGGTGATAGTGCTTAGGAAAGTAAGTGCCAGTGCTAAAAGGAAGAACAACGAGTTTTCTTCGCCTTTAGAAGAGTCCCTGCACTTACTCAGGAACCTGCGGCAAAACAAAAAACTCTCTATGAAGCAGAAAAAAGACCTCCATTGGGTAGTTGAAACCATTGAAAGCTACAAACTCTATGACGTCACCCTTTCGCAGAATTCAGACAAAAACCAACAAAACGCCCAAGACATCGAAGCACGCAAGTGGATCAACTTAACTACTATGAACGCCAACGACCCCCTTCAGTGGTTCGACAGGGACTTAGACGACTACTTGTACGAAAGGCAAAGAGACGGAGAACCCGGCCAAGAAAACGAAATGTACGCTGAAGAACTCAAGCAAGTAGTCGAACTCCCTGAAAAGGTGTTTTTCCAGCTGGAAAAAATGTTCGACGACATCGGCAGCTGGAGGTTCAATGCTTTCCAGTACACTGAGCTGTGCGGGTCCCAGTCCATTTCGCACTTTTTGATAAGGCTGTTCCAGTTTTATGACATTTCAAGGAAGTTCGAAATCCCAACAGTTTCACTGAAAAACTTAACAGAAGCTATTTACGAAGGGTACTCAAGTTCCAACCCCTACCACAACGCAACCCACGCCATAGACGTTACTCACCGAGTGAACTACTTCATTCTGAGTGGCAACTTGATGAAGTACATTTCTGACCTGGATATCATGGCAGCTTTACTAGCTTCAGCAGTCCACGACTTCCAACACCCAGGGGTGAACAATGACTTTCTGATTGCCCGCTCCCACCCCAAAGCTGTGAGGTACAACGACATTTCAGTTCTGGAGAAGCACCACTTAGCCGCAGCCTTTTCAATCATTCTGGACCAGAACTGCGACATCACCATTAACTTGACTGAAGACCAGTTTTGGGTGGTGAGGAGCACTATCATCAAGATGGTGCTGGCAACTGACTTGAAGCTGCAAGAAGAAGTGGTATCTTCCTTCAGGAACCACAAAGGCATCACTAACTTCCCTAACGATGACTACGAAAAGCACATTCTTATGAGTTTTTGCATGAGGATTTCTGACTACGGAAACCCACTGCAGCCTTCAGACCTGTACTTCAAGTGGATGGGTTTGATGATGGAAGAAATGTACCAGCAAGGCGACATGGAGGAACACCTAGGTATGGACTTCAGTGCTCCTTTCATGAACAGGGCAGAAGCCAACCCTTACGCCACTCAACTTGCCTTTTGCGAAGTGGTCTTGGAGCCGATGGCTAATATTTGGGTGGAGTTCATTCCTGAAATCAGAGAAGACATCATTGAAGACGGCCTGAACAAAAACATGCGCTTGCTTAAAGAAAAGGCAGACTCTGTCGCTAGCAACGAAGAAGACTTCCAAGAAAACTCAGAAAGGAAAAACTTAGCTTTGTCCGAAATGCCCAGGAAATAATTAAATTAGGTTTAAAATGCTTATTTTGTTGCTGGTGTCGACTATCAGTGCCGAAAACAAAGTTTTTGAATCAGAACCTTATATAGTAGGCGCTAGTGATTCTGAAGTTAAGGTTAAGTACTCAGTTGCGAAGCACATACTTCAAATCAAACTAGGAACTGATGACTTGGAACTACTTACCCAGTACTACTTAGATGTGGAAACTTATTACAGTGTGAGCATTTTTGGCCTTGGCCAAAGCCTTAAGTGGCTTGTTACTGACTACGCAGGCAGGGAGTCCACTTGCGAAACTCACTTAGAAAGAGTTGAACAAGAGGATGAGGAGTTGGACATTTGCGAAGCAACAGGTTGCTTTTCTAGTTTCATAGATGATGGTTGGTGTGATCCCCTTTGCGTTAACCCAAGTTGCAGCTTTGACGGAAAAGACTGTGAAGATAACGACTTCCCAGAAGCCGTAAACTGCAACCCAAAAAAGATTGGTAACGGAGTGTGTGATTTGGAGTGCTATAACTTTGCTGGGTTTTACGACGGAGGAGACTGCCACACTCCTTGTGCTAGAACTGGGTGCAATACTATGCTTTTGGGAGATTCTTTGTGCAACTATGAGTGCTTCTCAGAAACTTGCAAGTGGGACTTTGGCGACTGCGAAAACTGCAGTGAAGGCTGTGAACGTGAGATGTTAGGAGACTCAAAGTGTAACGAAAGCTGCAACAACGAAGCGTGTTCTTGGGACTTTGGAGACTGCTTCAGAACCCTAAACTCAAATGCAACTATAAACTACAAGCGCTGTAGTGAGAAGGGCTGCAACACAAACAACATTGGAGACAAAGTATGTGACAGTAGTTGCAACATCTATGAATGCAACTATGATGGAGGAGACTGTGTGAATTCTGAAATATGTTTTGAGGAACTTGAATGCCAGAATAAGCTAGGAAATAGACGTTGTGATACTCTTTGCAATGTTGAAGACTGCAGTTGGGACCTAGGAGACTGTTATGCTGCTCAAATCTCAAATTACCCACAAAGCTCAGAGTGCCTAGGAACTTGGATTAATGATGGAATCTGCGATTTTAGTTGCTCAGAAGACTCAGAAGACTGTTCTGGGAGCCCTGAGTACAAAGGGGGAGTTTTGTACTACTCTGGAAACGAGTACATACTTAAGACTGAGTGCACTCATTCTTTTTCTCTAGTTTACTCGTTTGGTGTTATAATTCTTTTACTTATAGTTTAATATAATGAAAAGCTTTGAGTCATTTCCACTGAACCCAGAGAACCTAGCATTGCTTCAGAACAGCCAAAACGAAGAAACCTTGCTAACTAAGTTTCTGAAAGAAGTAAGAACTGAAGAGCACTCAGAAGCCTCGTTACCAGAAATCTCTCACAAACGCATTGGAAGCACTTCAACTACACGGTCCATCTACGTTGACTCCGAACCCTGCACTCCTCTGAAGCTTCAAGACTCTGACTTCCGTTTACTGAAGCAGTCACTTAAGCGGCCTGTGTTCTTCAACATACTAATAGCAGGCGACTCTAAACTCGGGAAAACTTCTTTTATCAACACTTTTCTGAGCATGAAATTTAACAAGTTTTCAGGCCAGTTTGTAGACGAAGAAATTCACCCGACTCTCACTATTCGGCACAACCGCGCAATGAAGCAAGAAAAAGACATCCAAGTAGAACTGGACTTCATTGACACTCCTGGCTACGGAGAGTTTCCTTTTGTGGACAACTGGCTGAACATGCTGGTGGAGTTCATCATCCAGCAAGCTAAGTTGTATAAGCAAGAAAAACAAACCAAACGCAAGTCCAAGCTTGCAGATACTAGAGTTCACCTGTGCTTGTTCTTCTTGGGAAACACAAGGTGCAAAGAGCGTGACTTGCACGCAATGCATACACTCCAAAACTACTTGCCGGTTATTCCAGTGATAGCTAAGGCTGACTGCTACTTGCCTGAAGAACTCAAAAATGCAAAACTACAAGTGCTCCAGCAATGCTTCGAAGCACTAATCAAGACCTTTGACTGTGGACAGTGTTTGGGAGCAAGAGCTAACGAGTTGTCCAAAGCTCCTTTGTCCCCTTCTCCGCCTTTTTGTGTGTTTTCTGCGGAAGCTATTTACAACCACCAAGACAAAGCTGTTTACGGCCGGAAAAACCAGTCAGAAGTATACAACATAGAAGACTTGGAACTCTCAGACTTTGCTTTGTTGAAGAAGTTCTTGATAGGGTCGTTTCTGCCGACTGCAGTGACCCAGTCTAAAGCCTTAATTACAGAAGCTTTGAGGAAACGTAGACTCAAGCACTTAAAAACTAAGTCAAAAAGAAGGAACAATGAACTTAAAGGCAAACTTTTTAAGTCCGCTATAAACATAGTCGGGAAATTTGTAGCATCTTTTTTCTAGTTAAGCCTAATTAATTGAATAAATAGTTATAATATTAATTCAGTTAGGAGGTCGTTGCCAAGTAGAGACTTTTCGGTGCTTTCAGTGTCACTGAGTAAGGACTTTTCTTCCTGAGAAGCTTCGTTAGGAATACAGTAGCCTTTTGAGTCCTTGTGGAGCAGCACAAAGTTGTAAGTAGGCTCTTTGCTGAGAATTTCTCCAAAAACTTCACCTGACTCGGAGACCCACTCTAACTTGTAGACCTCACCTGTATAGCTTTTAAGAGTTTTGCAAGCAGCTGAATGAGAATTGAACCTCACGATTGCGTAGTGATTTTCATTGTCATCAATTTTTTCAGAGTGACAAGTGATGTCAGTGATTCTCAAAGGGTTCTCGAAAAGAACACACACGTCCTTTTGGGAATCCTGAGGTTTCAACCCAGAAATCTTCAGACTCCTTAAGCAAGAATTTTCTGAAGGATTCTTTTGCTTTTTCAGGGTTGATAGTAAGTTGTTGTACTTGTCCATGTCGTAGTAAAAACGCAGCTTATGGGCTTCTAGGAAGTCACAGGCTTCTTGAGTCCTACCTTCGCGGTGCATAAGGCTGGCTAAGTCTTTAATTGCGCTTTCGACTTTGTCGCCTTTTTTAATGGCCAGTTTGTAGTGAGTTTCAGCAGTTGTTAGCTGAGAGTTCCACTCAGCTTGCTTTGCAAGGGCGTAAGGAGTAGTTCCTTTAGGGTAGGGCAAAGCTTGGTTCTGGTCATTTTGCTTGTTGGGATAAGCGCGGGTTTTTGAGAAGGACTTTTTGGTGACTTTACTTGAGTTTTTGCGACTGTGGCTGTTAGGAACAGTTTGTGGGTTTGAAGGACTGGTTGTATTTAATGTACTATTGCTAGCCATTATTTTTTATAACTCTAAATGGTTCTGTTGAATAAATGTTTGAACCAGAATCCATCATGGAATGTGATCTAGAAGATTCTTCCAAAATGGGGCCGATTCTAGAATACTTTTACTTATACGATGCTGAACAAGTAAGTTAAGTTAAGCTTTGTGTGATATAAAAAACCTTAAAAAACTCCTTACTCCTTCTAGAGGTTTCTGATCAGATCAAAAATGGAACATATTGACTACCTCAAAGGGCTGTCTTCAGGCGACCCTCAAACTCAACTAGCCAGTATCCCCAGAATAATTCACTACGTCAAGCAGAACCCTTCGCCTATCCTCGTTAACACCCTTGCTATCAATATGGCTGTTGAATTTACTCGGGCTTCCAATAGGCTCCGGTACTTCATCTTTGAGTTCTTCAAGCAATGCAGAACCGAGATGTGCATGATCAAGAGCAAAAAAGAAGTCTTTATGCACCTCACTTCCGTTTTGGACCGCAACGACCCTGTAGCACAGTGCCTTTTGCTTAAGATTCTAGAGTCACTTTCTGCCCTATTGACTGACCTTTTGGAAGTACACCATAAGATCTTGCTAGCCCTTAAAAGCCCTCACAAAAAAGTTTCTGACACAGCTGCAGGAATCCTTCCTAAAGTTCTAAGTTTTGCTCCTGGAATGGCTAAGCACGTGTTCCAGGAAGGCCTGTCCAGGGAGCACTTTTGGAAACTCATAAAAGTTATTCCAGAAAGCCAAGAGGCTATAAAGAGTGTGTATGCTTTTCTGTGCAAAAACTTAGAAGAAGAAGAGGTTCCAGAGGCCCTGACTTGGCTAGCTTTGAAGAACCAAAGTGTAGTTAGCTATGTAAAAGAAGTTCTTGTTTCTAAAGGCAAAACTGAGTTGCTACAGAAACTCTGCGAAAAGTACGGAAGTTCTTTTTTAAGTCAAGAAGAACTTAGCTTGGTGGAGTTCAGTCCAGAGTCCACTCAGACAGAACTACTCTGCACAAACAAACTTACTCAAGCCGACTACAAGTCAATTTACTTAAGTTGGAACGAGCAGAAAGACCCTTCTTTAGTAATTCAAAGACTTAAAAGCTTAGTTGAGCAGTCTAGTTCCGAAGCGCACCTGTGCTTTAAACTCGCAATCAAACTGAACTTAGGCTGCACAGACTCGCTTCTGCAAGTGCTTCCAGAAACCTTTAAGTACGAAGCTTGCTTGCTCTGCATAAACTCAAACCACCCTGCCTTAGACAGCCTTCTTTGGAAACTAAACAACTACGAACTCTACAAAGTAGCTTGTTACTTGCTGAGGAAGGCAGAGTACCAAAAAGCCTTAGAGTTGCTTGTTAAACTCAAAACAGAGTACAGAGGTTCCAGTGAAAAAGTTTACGAGTGGCTTTGCACGCTAATTAGCATTGCTCAGTTCGAGTCCACTAAAGAAGGTTTTGAAGCACTGACTCACCTAGAGTGCCTTGGTTCAGGTCCTAAAACTTACTTCCACAACCAGTTTGTGACTGCAAGGATTTTGCTAGTGCACTGTTTGAAACAAATAAAAGCCCACCAAGAACCCAAAAACTACTCCAAGGACTTTCTGACTGCCAAAAAGAAATTCCACAAACTCCTGTTTTTGTTTCCCAAACTCGATAAAGCGACTACTCAGACTCTTAAAAAGTGGAGAGAAGTCTCAGGAATTCTAGGCGTCTTCTGTGAAAGCAACTCCAAAGAAGTAGTTCAGGAGTACTACCCTAAGTCTTACGCTCTAGTTAGCGGCTCTTCTTCAATAGAAGCAGCAACCACCACTTTAGAAACCTCCCTCCACTTGCCTCCACAGATATTCAAATTCAACACTCCCTTCCATGTTACTCTGGAAATATGGCACGACTCCCCCCTTAAAGTCATTAAGGGCAAAGAGTTTATTCTGGAGTTCACTGCCCAACTCCACCAACTGTCCCACAAACCTCCTCAGTTGGAGTTCAGCGGCAAAGCTTTTCACAGAAGCAAAGTTTGCAAGCAGGTTTTTAAAGTCAAAAGACAAGCTCCTCCTTCAGGAGTCTGCAATATGAGTATTCCTGTTTACTTTTTTGAGTCTGGACCAGTCACTCTAACTATCAAGGCACAAATCATCTCTAACCGAGGCCGCAAAATAGGCAAGTGCGAGTACGGAGAGTTGTCAATCGAATGCTTGTAATATTTAAATGGAACTTGAACAAAACAGAGAACCTCCCCGGCCAATATCACCTCCACAACCCCTAGACACAGAACTCGAAAGTATTCTGAGGCCAGAAAAACAAGTCTTGGAAGAGTACCAACTTCCTCGAACTTTGAAAAGGAGCGCTTCACTGCCCAAACACACCTGCCACGAGCAATCTTCAGTTAAGTCGACTTCACGGAACAAACTCCAAACACTGGAGCAGAGACTTTCAGGAGCTATGTCGAGCATCAAGCACCTTGAAAAGTTACTTAAAGAAAAAGACTCAGTGATTGAAGAACTCAAAAAAGAACTTCAAGAAAAAACTAAGTCAATTGAAGCTTTCCAGTCAGCCTACACAAGTTCCCAAGTGCACCAAAAGAACTCTATGCTGCAGACCTCAATCACTTCTGTGATGCGCAAAAAGGAAAAAGAAATGCAAAGAATCATCAACGACCAACAAACCAAAATAGAACAAGACAAAAAAACTCTCCAGCGACTCCAAAGCTCCAACAAAGAACTCCTCCAAAAACTCAAGGAAGCCGAACACAGGAACTCCCAAGTCGAGTCTTCTAACCAAGAAGTCACTAAAGAACTCCACCAACAAAAAGTTAACTTTGAAAAGTCCGAAAAAGTAGCTAAGAAAGCCCAAGAAACCCAAGAAGAAGTCAACCGACTCCAAGAAGAACTAGAAACTTGGAAGTCTAAGTACTACGATTTAGTAACTAGTTCTATGGAGTTCGAAGAAAAAACCAGAAGTTTGTATAAGGCTAATCAGATACTCAATGAAAATCTTTTGAAATTACTAGATTCTTAACACTTAGTAAAACTCTGCTTCAGGTAACATATTTATCCCCAATATTGACCGGTTGAATAAAGTCAGTCCGAACCCACAAAACACTGCCAGCACCAAGGATACTCTAAACCCCTGCGAAAGGATTTCCATAGCAGTTTCTGAGATAACTCTTGGCTCGTTAAACACTTCAATAATCATCAAAAGCATAAACACCAAACACAGGTTTGCCCAAAGCAATCTAACCATAGGGAACTCCCCTGGCTGTCCCAAAGGTTGCTCTTGAACTTCTTGGTGGCTTCTTATGTAGTTGTTTTCTTGAGCCCACTGTACCCAGTTTTCATTGTAACTTGAGTGACAGATTTCACATTCAGTAGCTCCGCACTGTCTAATCCACTCTTCTAAGCATTCACGGTGGATGTACCTTACAGAGCCCAAACAGTTGCAAGGCACACACATGTAAGAGTCAGGTTCACCTCTTTCCAAGCATATACGGCAAGCTGCTGTTTCTTCTATATCTCTAACTAAAACAAATTCACTTTCTTCTTTCATACTTTAATGGAAATCTACTTAACTAGGCACGGGCAAAGTGTAGGAAACTTAAGGAAACTACTTCAGGGCCAAACTGAGTTTGACCTAACTGAACTAGGGATTTCCCAGGCACAAAAACTAGGCTTCAAACTAAAAGGCACAGAGTTCGATTCAGTTTACTGCAGCGATTTAAAAAGGTGCAGACAGACTGCATCAGAAATACAGAGTTACTTAAACTTAGAACCTATAGTTGACCGGAGACTGCGTGAAAGGAACTTCGGAGACTTAGAAGGAGAGCCCCATGCCAGTTTAGATACGTTTGCACAAGCACAAGGAGTGCCTTTTAGAGAAATGGTGCCTCCTAACGGAGAAAGTTCTCTTCAAGTGATGCAAAGGTGCAGAGACTTCTTAGATGACTTGTTGCAGAAACACTTACACAAAGAACACAGAGTCTTAATAGTAAGCCACAGTGGGTGGATTTCTGAGTTCTTTAAAGTTTTAAGTGAAGTTCTAAGTGACACGAGCTTACTTAACCAAAGGTGCTCTAACACAGGGTTGTTCCACTTAGTTTTAAAAGGCGAACCTCAAACCATGCAACTTCAAATTAAACTGAATAACGACACTCTGCACTTATTTGAATAAAAATGGAACTTTATGTAACTAGACAGTAAACCCCATGCAGCGGCCAAACCGTTTCAAACGTACAAAAAGTCTTACAAGGCCAGCAAGGAGGCGAACTTACGCAAAAAGGACACTCACAAGCCGAAAAACTAGGAGAGCGCCTTAAGTCTGTGCACTTTGATTCGGTGTACTGCAGTGACTTGAACCGGTGCCAGCAAACCCTAGAGCACATAACTCCCCACCATTCCTATGTGTCTGCTGTGCTCGATGAACGACTCAGAGAAAAAGGAGCAGGCGAGCTAGAAGGACAGCCCCTAGGCATTACTAGTTCCTTGGCGAAAAAGACAGGCGTCCCTGTCAGGGAGTTTAAAGCCCCTGGAGGCGAAAGCTGGGTTGACGTGCACAACCGAGCACAAGCTTTTCTAGAGTCTGTGTTAGTCACTCACGGAGAAAGTAACCACAGAGTCTTGGTAGTTACTCACGGAGGGTGGATCATGGAGTTTCTGAATGTTATACGCAAACTCAAAGGTTCGCCCCCAGTGTTTGCAAACAACACTCAAAACACTTCTTTGACTGTTATTAAGTTTAAGAAAACCAGGACTGGGTTCTTTCCCAGAGTAGTTATGAACAACGATGTGTCCCATTTAAAAGTTAACAAAAGAAGGTGTTAAGAATCGGCTATGTTAAAGATCTCCTGCTGGATGTTTTTGAGTGACTCAACTATTAGTTCATTCTGGTTACTTTGGCACTCCTCAAGAAGTTGTGAGTTTTGAGGAAAGAACGCTAAGTTGTTTTCTTGCATTTGTTCTTTCACGTACTTTTCAGCTCCGTTGCAGTCTTCTAGAGGTTTGCAGTTGATGTGAACTAAAAAACTTAAGTAAGAAAAAAGGCTGTGGTCTATCTGGGTGTGTTTGTTCCAACTGAGTCTTTTCATTTCAAACTGGAACTTATTCAGTCCACATATAAAACAGTTTTCAGCCATTTCTTGCAGTTTGGCTTTCCGTTCGTCTCTTAGTTCGCCAAAGGTGTCGATTATAATCCCAAATATGATGTTCAGCAACACAACAGTGACCACTATAAAGAAACTAAGGTCAAATGCCATTCTAGCCCAGTACTTAGAGTCTTCTTGGGTAGCTTGGCCTATCCAGTCACCTAAGCCTCCACCTGCTCGGAGTCCTACAGCGGAGGTACTTACAAAGCACTCCAGCAAGTTTCCGCAGTAAGTGTTCATTTCTGCGTCGTCAGTTTCAGCTAAGTAGTACTCTGAGAAGTAAACTAGTCCTATTGTACTGAACAAGTACAGCACAATCACTCCAAAAACTGAAGTGAGCAGTAGTTGCTTGCTGTTGAGTGAAACAGACCTAAGCACGTTTAAAAGGTTTTCGTTCCGTTTAACTAAGTCTAGCAAAAGCACTCCATAAAGCATAAAGTGGATTAAGGCCAGCAAAGACACCAAAAGATACAGCAAAGAGTAAGAAACTTGCAAGTCTTGCAGAACTAGCAAAAAGTCCCCTAGTTTGGTCCTCTGGAAGTGCTTTTTGTTTTTGACCAGTGCCTTCATAAGTACTGACCCCTGGACTCTGGAGTAGGCTTCTTTGTTGTAGAGTCTGTGAGTTTCTTGGTCCACAGCTAATTCATTGTTCTTAATGATTACAGGGTAGTACTCTGTGAGGTAACACACAAGTACCAGCACAGCAAAGAATACCTGGAAAACTCCAATAAACCTAACTACACTGCCTAGCCCTTTGCTGCTGAACTCCCAGTTGTCTTGGGTTTCTCTAGTTGCTGAAAACAACAAAACTAAGTTTATAGCTACTACAAGGTAAAAACTAGCACTGGCGTAAACTTTCCACATTCCACAAGCCTTGCTTAGAAAAGGGTACCTAGAAAGCTTTTGTTGGTACTCCATTTCTAGTTGGTAGAGTTTACTATTACTAAAGAACTCGTCGATTTTTTCTTGGTGCGAGTTTTTCAGGTTCTTAAAAATGATGTTTTTCCTGGTATGCTTGGTTAAGTAGTTGCACATACTAGGAATTCTGAAAAAGAGTTTGGCTAGTTTGTTTTTGTGCTGGATTTCTACACTAGTTATGTTTGAAGAGTAGTACCTGTGCGCGTTCCTGACTTCTTCTTGTTCAGGCGCAACTTGGTTTTTGTGGCAACAAAACCTAAAACGCTCCCAAAAACTTTTGAGCTGGTGCGAAAGGAGTTCTCTGAGGTTCTCGTGCTCTTCAATAGCAACTAAGGCTCCAAAGAAGTTTTTGGACTTAATGTCTTGGTTAAGTTCACTGTTTAGTACTTGGAGTTTAATTGCTAGTTTCTGGGGAACTCTGTCTTCTAGGGTTAGAAACATTGTTGAGATTTTAAACCCTGTTTCAATTATTAACTGTTCACGAGTGTCCAGGTAGTATTCAGAGAGTTCCAGAAACTTAAGCCAAGGAATATGCTGGCCTTTTCCTTCTTGGTTGACTACTTGTTCTTTGCTTTTTATGAACTTCAGATAGATTTGTGTGGATATTCTTAGTAAAGTACCCAAGTCAAGTCTTTTGACCATGATTTTGGAGATATTTCGGTTAGTGTCTTCTTCTAGTAAAGAATGTAGAAAGTTGAGAGTTTCAGACAAAATGTCAAAATACAAACCTTCTTCAAAGTTCTGTTGAAAGTCAAACACTTGTTGGAAAAAGTTGTAAATCAGTAAGTTCTTTCCAAGTTTCTTTTGGTTCTCCGAACAAGGACCTTGACAGAAGTCAGTCAAAGTTTTAAGGCACTGCAGTATGAGTCTGTCTAATTCAAAGCTCTCACAAGGCTTAAGAACCAACAAGAGCCCACATACTTCGTCAACTAAGTCTACACTTTGAGTTACTTTTTGCTCACGTAAGTAGTTTTGGAAGGGCAAGTAACAGTTGTCACAAAACAGCTGGAGAAGCAAAAGAATTTCGCAGCAAAGTTGGTTTTTTCCAGAATCAGGGGTGTTTTGGAGTCTGCTAGAGCCAAATCTCTGAGTGTAAAGGTTACTTTCAAGAGCTATCTTAGAAACTCTGTCTTTGGTTTCTCTTAGAAAGAACTTCACAAACACAAAAAACCAAGACTGGGTCTGAGTTAAGTACGCAAACAGTCTTCCTTTGAATTCGTTATTGTTGGACTTCAAAAGGGCATTCAGCACTGAAACTGACTTTTGAACTAAATCAAAACTACTGGTTGTTCGGATCGTGGAAAGTGCCAGTTCTCCTAAACCAATGCTAGTTAGCTGTTTTTGCAGAGACTTGGTTCCTTCAAGCATGCATTTAAACAGTTCCATTAGTTGAACTTGGTATTCGTTCTTAGAAAAAGCTGCTTTAAGGTTTACACAGAACTCGTACAAACTTTTTTCGTCTGTGAAGTTAAGTTTGATTTTTTCAGAGAGTCTTTTGAATTGGGTGCTTTGACTACTGCTTAGCAAAGTTTTTAGTTTCTTATTAGGTTCGAAGCTCCAAATTTCCATTTCGCTGGACTGAGTGCTTAGAAGATCCTGAGTAAGGTTTGACTTGATGTAGGTCTTAAAAGAGCTTATTTCAACAACAACTCCTCTGTAGGTTTGGTTTATGTTAGTCAGTGCTTGATGAATAGTAAAAACGTCAATGTTGCTTCCAAGTAAGTCTTTTATTTTGAAACTCAGATCCTTGTTGCTAATGAAGTCACTAGTTACTTTTAAGTGGACTTTCAAAAAGTCCTCTACAGTAGTTTTGGAGTTTTGGATGTAGTTGCAAATGCTTTTCAGAAGCTTTTTTTGGTAGGTTTGGTTTGACTGGACCTGGAGTCCACTCAGCACTAGGCCTAAGGTGTTTTGGAGAACCTCAGGTTGTAGCAAAGGGTTTTCAGTTTGTAGTTTGTTAACTCTGTTGTATATTTCCTCAAGTACAAACTGTAACTCCTCAGCAGTGCTCTCTAACCAACTTAAAGAGCTCTCAGTGTACTTAAGTTCAATAAAAACATCCCTTAAAAAAACTAAAACTCCAGAAGCTAGCTCTAGTTTCCAGGGCTTAGCTTCTAGTATGTAACTAAAAAGCTGAGACAGTTCTTTGTTTTCTGCTATAAAATCTTTTTTGGCTTCTTCAGAAGTTTGTTCTTGGATTTCTAAACTAGCTGACTCGTCTAAACTAAGTTGTTCGTTCTGAGGCATTTCTTTAAACACAGAAACGCTGCCTATCAAGTCTAAACTGCAAAACTCAGCAAAGCTTTCGAAGTGACTTAAAAACAGTTTGAGTTCAGGCAGCACTACTTTTTGAAGTATCTCTACTAAGTGTTTGAGTTCTTGACCCCTCAAACAGTCCTTTGACACGTCCACAAAGTAAACAAAACACACAAAGTGCAAACAAGCTTTTTTAACCTCATAAGTTGTTTCTGGGGACTCCAGTGTTTCTAGAAGACTTTCATAAGGAACTAGTTTGCGGCATTGAAGTGTTGCGAACTCGTTGTTCACAGCACAAGTAGCTAGTAAAAGCAAAAGGTTAGCTTGGAACTTTTGGCTTCCCAAAAAGTTTTCTGTGAAAAAAAACTGAGCCTTTTTGAGAACGTTGCTTTGGCATACAGAGTTTATACAATACTCTTCGTCGATTATAAGAGTCCGGATCATTTTAAGTTCTTTGTAGTCTTTTGGAGTCTTGATCAAGCAAAATATGTAGTCAACTAAGCTTGTTGCAGAATCTTTGCTTTTTTGACTTGAAAACACTTGTGAGAGAAGCTTAGTTGTGCCTAAGTTGTTTCTGAAGTAACTAACTATAAGTTCTACGTAGGGGCTAAGTAGTTCTTGGTTAGTGTTGTTCCTAAAGGTGAATGCGTTGAGTGTGTGGAAGATTTCAAGGTAAACTTTGTAGAACTCAGGAAGAATCCTTATGCCTGAGCCACAGTACTCAGTCCAGGGAAACTTAGCTTCTAGAAAGTCCATAAGGGTTCTGTGCAAGTTGAGACTTTTTGCAATCTTTTGAGAACACTTTAGAACTTTAGTATTGCAAGACAGGAGTTTCTTGACCTTTTTAAGGCATCTAACAGTGGTTAAAACTAAATTTTGAGTTTTTGTGGTTCTTTGACTCTCCAGAAACTCACCTAAATGGCCCTTTAAGCAAAGTTTCTGTAGGAGTTCTTCAAGCACCTCAATATTACAAGACAAAACCTTCCATACTTGGTACTCTAAGGGCTGGCAAACTAAGTACACTTCTGAAAGTTGAGTTTTAATTGCTTGTTTTTGGCTAGAGTTGTTCATGATGACTCTTAAGCACTTTTTTTCAGTCTTTTTGTTTTTAATGTGTGAAAGCAAGTTTATGAGCAGAACTTCCAAGTGCTGACTAGACTCTTCTAGATAAGAGTCTTCTATTAACTCGTCTATAAACAACTCAGAACTGGTTTCTAAGTTGTTTAAAATTGTTTTTACTTGCTTGTTAGTTCTAGCAAGCCCACCAGTTTCTAGTAACCCCAAAGCACCGTCCAGCAGTTTTCTGAAGCTTTCGAAACTAAGTTTTTTAGTTTCTTTCATTAAGTGACTGCACCAGTGTTCGGTGTTTAAGGGATTTATAAGTTCAAGAATTGAAGGAAACACTGACACAAAAAATTCATACTCCACATTACTCTTAAGCAAAGCTTTTGTAGTTGTTATCAACTCAGCTGCAAAGTCAGNTTTGTGCACAGAACTATCTGAGGGACTAAAAAGAGAGTGTTGGGTCCAGCATGCTTCTACCCAGTTTACAAAGGAACTAAGAAATGAGTCCTTTAACTGAGTTTCTACCAACACTCTGTTTTGAGTGTCCCAGAAGTAGCACTTGTTTGGTTTGTTGAGTTCTAAGTACATCACTCTTATTAAACTCAAAAAAAGTTTTCTAAGCTTAATGTGGATGTTAGGGTCTTGCAAACTCCAAAACAAAAACTCAAAGTCTAAGTTTAGGCGCTTTACATTTTTAATTCCAAGTTTAAACCCAGACAAGCATAAGTTCCTTAAAAGCCACAAAAGTGAACTTAGGTAGTCCACTAAGTTCTTGTGCAAAGAAACCTCTGAAAGAGGTATGTAAGTCACACCTGTTTGGTAGAGTTTTTCGAGTGTAGGATTGTTGCCTTTGTTTTTGAAGTGAATGCATTGGTGTTTTTTTACTGTTTGGAACTCAACTAAGCTTAGTTGTTTTTCAAACAAAGCTTTGTTTATTAAGTACTGGTACTTGTGGATTCCTTTGTTTTGGTAGATGCAGAGTGTTCCTAGGATTTTGAAAACTAGTTTTTGTTCTTTGAGGTTTGACTCGTCAATGGGTTCTAGTTGTCTAGCCCAACTCAGAAACTTATTGAAGGTGTTTGAGTTTAAGTTGTTGGCTGAGTGTCTAAAAACTTCTTTAATGAGAGCTCCAATTTCTGAAGAGTAAAAAGTTAACTGCTTTGCTAGGAACTCGTCGTACTTGTAAAACACCTGGCAAGAGTCTAAGTTGTTTTTTAAGCAGTAAAACATAGTTGAGTATATCTTTCTAGAAAGTTTTTCTAGGTGCTTTTGAGCTAAAGCCTGAGGACATTCAAGTAGTTGGCTTTTCATTAGTTGCTTGATAAAAGTTATGCTTGGGAGAGTTGTAGGTTTGGACTCAACACACAGCTTAGCATCTATGAGTTGGTTTAGCTCTAGAAACAAGTCCAGGAGTCCTAGTTCCCTTACTACGTCTTGTCTAGGCTTTAGTTGTTCTAAGTTTGCTTTTTTTAAGATCCGCTTAGTGAAGTTTTTAAGGATGTCTAGCAGTTCTAAGGTGTTTTCTTGAAGTTGTGTTTCAGTTGTAAGAGCTGCTGTGTAAGAGTCTCCCCAGTCTTTTAGGAACTCATAAAACTCCACGAACTTAGTAACTACTCTAGAAATCTGGTGGACGTGTGCAGAGTTAGGTTCGAGTTCTATAAGGAAAGTAGTTTTGGAAGTGTCTTTCCGGGAGAGTCCTAAGCTGTTTTCTTCGCAAAACACAAACTCAGAGCCGAATTGCAACTGAATGTAAGAGTTGAACTTAAGTTCGGAGTCAGTTACTGCTTTAAACCTTTCAAAGGGTTCATTGCTTAGTTTGACTTCTTGGTTTTCCACGCACAAGTACATGCCTGTTCCTATGTGTCTGAGTGCTATGTTTTCCCCCAGAAGAATAGGTCCCCCGCTAAAAAGGTCGGGCTTTTGGAACTCCCACAAGTCTTTGCAAGACTTTTTCTTGTTTACAACTACTTCCTCACTTTCCCCAGACTTAATGCTTAAGTAGCCTTCTAAGTGCTTGTGAAACAGTCTGAAGGAATCCCCCACCGATACTTTTTCTGGAGCTTCTACAACTGACAAGTACTTATGGGCTTTCCAAAAAGACTTGTCTTTGCTAGCATTTACTTCACACAAACCTTCCTGGACCGAGCCCATATGGATGAAGTGCTGCTTGCAAGCTAGAACAAAGGTGTCGGAGTACCGGCAAGGTTCTCCTTCAAGTCTTAAGTTATTGCTTGACTGAACCTCTACCCAGGAGTTTTCGTTTCCTTTAAAGTCAAGTTTCATCTTTGAGTTCCCGCTTTGCTTGCCTATTTCATCAGAAATAGTTACAAAACAGTTACTGTGCAAGTGGCGCAGCTGAATCCTTTCGCCGTAGCACAGAATGTTTCCTCGTGAAGCTTCTAAATCTGAGTCATTGCTGGCCTTTTCTTTCTGGACTGCTGCTTTAAGCTTCTTCAGAAGTTGTTTGTCGGGCTGTCGGGATTTTTTGTAGTGAGAGTACAGGTTCTGCAGTCCGCATTGTCTCTTTGGTTCTATTCTGAACAAGGCTTGTCTGAACTGGATTCCCTTAAGCTCTTTAAGTTTGTTTTGAGGAACACATTGGAGATCCGAGTCGGCTACTCCGTCTCCAGTAATTACCTCTGAGTGCCCTGAAACCTTTTCTTTAGAAGTCAAGCAAATTAAGTCTCCGACTTGCAAGTAACTGGAGTCTTTGGGCTTCTTTAGAACATTTTGGAGCTTAAGTGGAGCCTTTGCTCGTTTTAAGTTTTTGGCTCTTTTTTCAAAGACAGTTTCTGGGACTGCTCTATCCAATTCTTCCGAACGCATTTTTATATTTAGAGTTATAAGTATTCCAGCACTTTGCAGTAAATGCTTCCTAGGACTAAGTACTTTTGTTTAAGTGAAGAAAAAAAAACTTTTTTGTAGTTTGTGATCATCTGATTGGCCTCAAAACTATGATTGTTTTCGGATTCACTCTCTCCAGACTCAGATTTGAACAGATAACTTAGGGCTCTAATGGCTTCTTTTTCCTGAACATTTCGGGATCGCTTGGAACGTGCCCTCTTGCTAGGAACTTGAGAAGACTCACTGGAAGTGCTGGTGTCTTCTTCTAAGCTTTTCAAGTCTTCTTCAATCTCACTGAAAGAAGCTTTACAGCTTAAGCCACGCTTTAATTTGCGAGTTTTCATATTTAGAATAAGGAGTTACTTAAGATCTACGTGGGCAGAACCCTTGGAAGCTCCTACACCTGGGCGGCCGTGTCTCACAGGTCTGTAACTTAGAGAGAACTCTGCCAAATAGTGGCCGACCATGTCAGGTTTGATTTCCACAGTGTTGAAGTTCTTACCATTGTAAATAGCTACCACTGAACCAACCAGTTCGGGGAAAATGATAGCGTTCCTGAGGTGTGTTTTCACGGGAGCAGGTTTTTCCCCGAAAGGAGTGTCTTTTTTGGCTTGGACGCACTTTTTCATGAAGCGCATGTACTTTTGGGGCACTTCACGCTGCAATAAGCGGCGTCTTTGTCTGCAGCCGAAAAGTGGAATTACTTCGTCGCGTTCCATCTTCACTAGTTCTTCCAAGTCAATTCCTCTGTAAGAGTACCTTCTGAATTGTCTCTTTCTAGGCTGTGTTTCTGCCATTTATTAACTAGCAAGTGCCATGCAGGGCATTTAAGCCTAACTTATATAAATCATGACGTCGTCAACTCCGAAACTAGCACCGCAAGATTCCAAAGTAGACCCTAGAGTCAACTCAAGTAGTTCTTGGGTGTGGGGCACCACCAAATCAAAGTGAATGCCTACTCTTGCATCTGGAAACTCCCCACACAAACTAAGTGACTCGGTAGAAGTATGGCCTTCTTGGCTCCAAACAGTAGTGTTGTCTACCTTTAGAAAACCCTTTTGGCCGCTCCACCAGCCCAACATGTGGAAAGTACCACTGACTCTTACTGCTTGGTGGACTCCTACTACTTGTTTCTTCACTGCTTGTTTAGCTGAGCAAGTCACTTTTAAAAAGTGGTCTCCTTGGCAAGCTGTAACATTGCCACCTGTCCAGTTGTGACTTGACTCTTCAAAAGAGTTGTGTTCTAGTAAGTAGTGTGGCTTTTCAAGGAAAGAAGTAGTTGCTTCTGAACCTATTTTAACGTCAGAGTATACTGTGATCTTTCCTGTAGGAGAAGTTATTGTGTCCACGTAAACCTTTTGAGCAGTGATGCTTTGGGAGCTTATTGAGTTTGCGTTTATGTAGTCTCCAAAAGAAACCAAGTCCGAAGCTTGGAGTTGGTCTGCTGAGACTTCTTCACAAGTAACTTGGCCGTCAACCTTAAAATTCCCAGAAATGCTTGTTGTACCAGCTTCAACTGCGTATATTAGAACTAGCCAATACATCTTTAAACGAATATTGAAATTAATAACTAAAAGTCTTCTGCCCTAACTAGTTCTCAAGTGAAACTTTAAGTTTTAGTTCCAATAAAGTATATAACTTTTGCGCGAACTCCATATATTTCAAAAGTGTCTAACGATAAAAATGCAAAAAGTGCGTTGCGATATATCTTCAGTAAAAAACACTCCAAACCCTTCTGTGCCAGCCCTGAGTAAACACAACTCTACTCACAAACACCCTAAGGTAACTACTACTCAGTTTAACAGGTATCTCACCTCCCGCAAGGTCGAGCACGTTCCTGGATTTGACCTAACATACGAGTCTCACCAACAACAACCCCTCTACAACACCCTCAAAAACCCCAAAATTGGCTTGATTCCTTCGTGCTTAGACTTGCCAATATACTCCTCAGCTCCTACCACAAACAGACCTTTGCCTACTCAAGCTGACAAAATACTTGACGCCCCCGACATTGTGGATGACTACTACCTCAACCTTATAGACTGGGGACACAACGATGTGCTTGCAGTTGCTTTGCGGAACAAAGTTTACCTTTGGAATTCTGCCACAGGGTCCGTTAGTCAGATCCAAGAATATGGGGACGAAATAGTAACTAGTGTAAGGTGGATGGGCGGCGGTGAGTGCCTTGCTGTGGGGGACTCCAACCACGGAATCCGTGTGTACGACATTGAAAGAAGCATGATGATCCGCAACATGCAAGTTCACTCTGACAGAGTAACTTCTCTTGCTTGGAACGGAGTAGTGCTGAGTTCCGGAAGCAGAGACGCCTCAATAGTCCAGCACGACTTAAGAGTAAAAGATTACTTTGTAAGGTTCCAAGCACACGAGCAAGAAGTTTGTGGCCTTAGGTGGAACCACGAAGGCACACAGTTAGCTTCAGGAGGCAATGATAACAAAGTGTGCATCTGGGAACTTAGGTCTTCCACGCCTCAGCAAACCATGAGCTCACACGCAGCAGCAGTCAAAGCTCTAGCTTGGTGCCCTTGGCAGTCTTCTTTGTTGGCTTCAGGAGGAGGTTCTGCAGACAGAACCATCAAATTATGGAACTCCAACACAGGAGCTTGTGTCAAGTCAGTTCCTACTAGTGCCCAAGTTTCAGCACTTGAGTGGAACAAGCACGACAAAGAACTGCTGAGTGCCCACGGCTATCCTGAAAACAACTTGTCCCTTTGGAAGTACCCCGATATGACTAAAGTGGGCGACCTCAGCGGACACACGGCAAGGGTGCTTAGTTTAGCCCAGAACCCAGAAGGCAAAGTAGTTGTGTCAGCTAGTGGAGACGAAACTTTAAGATTCTGGTCTGTGTTTCAGGGCACTGGTTACAACAAACTGAGAGAATCTCCTACACAGGGTATGACCCTTTTCTACAGATAAACACAAACATGTCCAAATGTACACGTGTAGATAGAATTTTAATAAAGGTTATTTGCATCTAATATTTAAAATGCATGAAGAAAACAAAATTGTTTTCACAACTCAGGCGTCAAGAAGGCACCAGCAGGTTCTGTCTGAAATATACAGTGAAGAATGCGACATTCCTAAACTAAGGGCTTTGGCTTGGCACGGAGTCCCCCACGACTTGAGGCCTACAGTGTGGCAGCTGCTTTTAGGCTACCTCCCTCAGTCTAACAAGCGCCGCCAAGAAACCCTAGAAAGGAAGCGCAACGAGTACTTCCAGCACATAGCTCTGATTTTTGAGGCAAGACAAGACCACCAAACAGAAAAGCACATTAAAGACCTCAAGCAAATAGAAGACGACATCCCTAGAACTCAGTCCCAAATTCCGCTATTCAGAACAGAACCCCTGAGAACCATTCTAAGGCGGCTTTTGTACATTTGGTCCGTGAGGCACCCTGCAAGTGGGTATGTGCAAGGGATCAATGACTTGTGTTCGGTGTTTTTGTTGGTGTTCATGCAGCCTTTTTGCAGTTACAGAGTTACTAGTGAAGAGGGAGGGTTGCCAGACAACATCAATGAAATAGAAGCTGACGTGTTTTGGTGCCTAACCACCATAATGGACTCTATCCAAGATTACTTCTTTCCTCAGTCTCCAGGGATCCAAAGAGCCCTTAGTTACATACTTTACATAGTAGCTCGAGTGGACAGTGACCTTGCAGAGCACTTTAAAACTCAGAACTTAGAAATGATTCACTTTTGCTTTAGGTGGCTGAACTGCATGTTTGTAAGGGAGTTTCCTTTAGAGTTGGTTTTTAGACTGTGGGACTCCTTGTTGTCTATGTCGGACGGAATAGGAACTTTGAGTGTGTACGTGGGGTCTGCAATGGTGCTTAAGTGGGCATCAGAACTTAAGAAAAAAGACTTCAACGAACTAGTTATGTTTTTACAGACTTTAAACACGAAAGCTTGGACAGAAAGAGAACTTGAAGAGGTTCTTTCAAGGGCTTACTTATACTTTTCGTGGTTCCAGAACTCGCCCAACCACTTAAAGCATGTAAGTTAGTATCTTTGTTTTTTTAATGAGTTCTTAATGAATGCACTTAACTAATGATGAATTTTCATTGGCACAAACAGACTTGAGAAGATATTCAACACTCTAGAATACAAATTTGTTCTTAGGTAAACTTAACGTAATTCTGAAGTAAGTCGCGTTTGTAACAGATAATAATAATGGGAGATAGTTTAGAGCAGCAGCTCTTCTCAGCCTTTGCTGCAAACAAAACGTCCACACAGCACAGACTGAAAGTCTTGAGGATTTTAAAGCGCACAATACACAAAGCCCTTTCGGACTTAGTAGTCCAAGTAGAAGAGTATGGCTCACTTCCTTTAAAAACTTACTTGCCACAAGGGGACATAGACGTAACCATAATAACTTATCCCCTCCTCGTCGCTGGATTCGAACTCTACCTTCTTGAAAGAGTCAAGCTGCAGTTTGAGTTTCTAGCTTCTATAAAGCCAGACTACAAAATCCAAGACGTCCAAGAAATTCACGCCAAGATTCCTCTGGTGAAGTGCTCTGTTATGGGCATTTCTGCTGACATCACTGTGAACCAAGTTGGCGGAGTGCGTACTTTGTGCTTTTTGGAGCAAGTAAACAGACTACTCCCAGAACATGTATATAAGCGCAGTATAATACTAGCTAAAATCTGGGGGTGCTACTACTCAAAAGTTCTGGGGTCTATGCACGGACGTCTCACTACAGTAGCCCTTGAAGTTCTGGTGCTTTACACTCTGAACACCTTTTCAGAAACCAGAAAAGACCCCTTTAAAGTAGTTGAAAAGTTAATAGAACACTTTGCAGAGTTCGACTGGGAAAACAAAGTGGTGACTTGTTGCGGAGCTTTGTCAGCTTGTAGGTACAGTCTGTGCTTAGGCTTAGGAGAGGCCCCCGAACAAACTGCAGCTAAAGCTCATAGTCAGTTATTTCTAAGTCCTCAGTTACTAAACAAGTACAAAAGCGACTTAGGGCAATCAGAGGCAGCCTTGATGCCTCACTCTAAGTTCGTTAACATTGCAGACCCCTTCAACTCCACTAACAACCTAGGCAGGAGTGTGTCTTTCTTTGAGTTCCAAAGCATCAAAAGAGCCTTTGAGCTGAGTTACGAGCACTTACAGTCTAAAGGCATAAAGCAAATGTTTAAGAATTTGCTTGGAGACACAGAACACCCCGAAGAGTTCCAGGAGTCCTTTCTCTTTGTGAACTTGAAAACTCGCAAGTCCAGACTTTACAGAGCTCTGGCAATCCTAGACCCTTCTTACCCCCAAAACTACGAACCTAAGCGCTATAGAAAGGTGTAAATTAATGTAACCATACATCATAAATGGGCTGTGGAAATTCTAAAAGCAGTTCTTCGCCAGTTGTAAAAAGCAACAACTCTCTAAACCAACAAACACCGGGACCTCCTAAAGAAGAGTTCGGACTAGAAGGTGAAGACGAGGTTGCTGAAGTCGTTGCTCCTGCAAAGCCACCTAAACCCAAAGACCAAGAATTCAAACTTCCTCCTAAAGATCCTAACGTTGAAGAACCCAAACAACCCGTAATACCTGAAGAACAACCTACTAAACAATTCCGAGAAGCTTCCAAACCCCCCCAACCTCCTAAACAAATCCCAATTGAAAGCAATACCAACTCAAAAACTCTCCAAAGCAACCGAGAAAACCTTCCCCCTGTCCAAGAGAAAAAACCCAACCCTCCTTCTAGTTTGCCTCCTATCAAGCCTAGGTTCAAACCTGAAATGCCTAAGTTCGACTTCTCGTTTTTAGAAGAAGAAGAGTTTAACGAAGCCAACGACTACGGAAACTTCAAAGTTCACAACGACAAGGACGAACTCTTTGACGAACTACTTAGCGAAATAAGTGACATATAAGTGTTAAGTTTTATAAGTATGGAACCAAGCTTTTACAAACTAAAAAGACGTTCAGGTTTGTCCAACCATGAGTACGAGTTCCTCAAAGGGCTGGAAAAAGCAGCAGAGAACCTAATTAGACAGAAGTCACTTGCTAAAGGCTGGAACTACATCCAACAAGCTATTGCACTCAGAAAAACTTTGTTTGGCGAAGGCAGTCAAAAAGTAATTAGTTATGTTACCCGAAGTGCTAACCTTATGATTAGTTCCAGTTACAGCCTCATTGAAGAAACCAACCCTAAACAACTGATTCCAATTTTAAAAGAAGTTAGTTTGTTAACTGATACTTACTGCTTGATTCCTCAGAAACTCGATATATTCAACACCCTTTCAATTACTTACCGCAACAGAGGCAAACTTAAGATTTCGCACTCTTACGCCGAAAAAGCTTTGAAAATAATCGACAACCACCCTGAAGAAGACCTAAACAAAGCCCAAGTCTACTTGAACTTGTGCACTATTATGTCTCACCTGCAGAAGCACAAACAAGCTTCTCAGTACTGCAAAGTAGCCATCCAGTGTATCCAAGAAGAACTTGTAAGTTTAAAACTAAGCAACTCCACTAAAAAGTACAACCAAAAAGTAACAGTGCTATCTATAGCTTACCACAACGCAGGTGTCGAAGAAGAACAACTAGGTCACTACTCACAAGCTATTGAGTGGTTCAAAAAGTCTGTGAAGCTGCTCGAAGAACATAACCTCAACCAGCAACTCTTAAACGAGTTCAAGTCCTCTCTAGAAGAAGCCCTTAAGCACTACAAACCTAACTTGAGAAGCAGTCAAAGCCTCTTAGCTAGAAGCATACGCAGTAAAAAGTTCGAAAGTGACTCAGAAAGCAAAGAGGAAATCAAAAGAAACAACAGTATTCGGAGAATCAGAATGGGTGAAATGAAAACACCTAGGACTTCAAAGGGGTCCTACATTCAGAACTTAAGTAGTTCTTTACTGGACTCTGGAACTGATAACGACGTTAAAGACTTAGAAAAACTGGGCCTTTTAAACTACTCAAGAACTTCCAGCAAAAGAAGGAACCTTGAAAAGTCTCGCGAAGAAGCTGCAGCTCTAGTCATTCAGCGGAACTTCAGAANGGCTAAAAGCCCCCAACCTGTCCAAAGCTTCGAAAACGCCGAAACTCCTGTGGGCCCCAAGAAAGAACTCACTCAGACTGCTTACACACAAGAAGACCTTCAAAAGATCACTAAAATCCAAGCTGTTTGCCGAGGCAGTTTAGCCCGCAAAAACCTGTTCAGCAACAGCAGAACCATCAAGAAACCAAGAACCAGCAGTGAGTCTGTTCAGGTTACAGAAAGGGAAAGCAAGTACGAACCAAACCTTGTAAAAATCCAAACTTGGATAAGGACTTTGCTAGCCAAGAACCAACTTAAAACTCACCAAAAGTACATTGTGAAAAGTGAGTATAAAGAATTCAACAGTGAACTCTTCAGAGTTATAGTATCTAAGTATGAAGAAAGATTCTGTGTGAAAGCCAAAAACATCCAAACACAAAAAGACTACTACTTAATGCTTGACTCTTTAGAAGACTACCCCAAAGTGAGTTTCAGTCAAAAATTAGGTCTGTGCATCAAAGAAAACCAAAAAATAAAGTTTAAGTCCTCTGTTGACTCAGTGGAATTTGAACTTACACTTACTAAAGCAGAAAGCACTGTGCACATACACGCAGTTAACTTAGAAACCTTTGAAGTGTTTGAACTTAAACAAAAAACTTCTCGAGAACTAGAAGACTACACCAATAACTTAGAGTTATCAGTAAAAGAAAACCAACTCCTCATAAAAGCTCCCAAAAGACCTAAAAGAAGAACTCTTTCTGGAAAACTCAAACAAGCCAACCTTTTGGTGTTTGGCGAAAAAGTTATTCAAGGAAACAGGTGCGCAGTTTCTATTTACAAAGAAGAAAACACTCTTAGAGTAGAAGTATTTCCTTACTCAATGGACTTGATTTACCAAAGCTCAGTGTTTGAGCTCACAGAAGTTTTAAGGACTTTAGAAGAGCCCCACCTAAAAAAGTTACTAGCTAACCCACAGTCACTTGTAAGGCACGTAGAAGTTGAAAACGAAACAGTAGTTTTCAAAAAAACCACTCCGCCTTTACTCCATTCAGTTACTAAGCAACTTAACAACTGTTTTCACTACACTCTTAACTTCTACTCTAAGAAAACTGACCCTAGCCAAGAAGTCTTCATAGAAGCCATTCCTCAAAAAAACGCACCCCACATAACCAAGCACTTAAACATCAGTCGCTCAGAACTTTGCCAGGTGTGTGGGATTCCAGAAGAGTCTTTTGAAAACCACCTAGACAAAGTAGCTGACATGGTTTTTATAGAACAAGGCCAGGAACTCAACATTGCTAAAAGGAAACCTAAACAAGACTTCCCTGGAATCAACATTAACTTTACACTTAACGAACTTGAAGAAGTGCCTATTGGCCTTGAGTCCCAAATAGACATTCCCAAGCCGAAACTTAAGTTTACTTTTAAGAAGCAACCTGACGAAAACTCTTCAGCTTTGCTTATTCAAAAAAACTTTAGAATGATGCGTTTCAGAAAGAAGTACTTAGAAGTTGCTAGCAGCAAGCCTAAAGGTAAACTGGTGTTAAAGGCTCCTAAAGAGTTCCAAGGCAAAACAAAGGTGGTAAGCATTTACCAAACTACTTCAGGACTCTTACTAGAAGTGTTTGACCCAGAGTCCTTTGAAATCCAAAAACACCAAGCACAACTAACTGACCCTCAAGAAGCACTTGACTCTTTAGAATACCAAAACGGAAAAATAGTTATCAGGAACGAAGTGGAGTTCTCGGACTCTTCTCTAGACTCAGACTCCTCAAACAGCAGTCCTGACCACTCAGAAAGACCTACTCTATGCAGAACCAAAACTTTTTCTAACAAAACTTACACTGTGAAGGTATTCGAAGAGCCATACTCTTACTTTATAGAAGTAACGAACTCTTCTGAACACTACTCGATGCGCTTCACTAACGAAGAACTCCAAAAAAAGTTTGGAAAAAACATTTCAGCAGAATTTCTGTTTAAAAACGTAGAAGTAAACAACTACGAAGTGGTGCTTAAAAGTTCAAGGAACTCAGCTCCTTTGGCAATAGCTGAAACAGGGAAGTTACTTATATTTAAACAAGCAGAGGAACAAGAAAGGATCATTTGCAGGTCTAGTAAGCACTTAGGCGACAAACTTTACAACGTAGTGATGCACCTTAAGCACAAAACCACTTCTGATCCACTGGACGACAACAGTTTTTTGGTTTTTGAAGTGTTTTCAGACTCTTACAACAAAAAAACTATTTCAATTAGCTTGAAGGAAGCAGCTGAACTATCAGGACTGCCCAAAGACTTTCTGCTGCCAATAGGCAACTTCATCATAAAAGAAGCACTGGAAATCCACCCCCAAAAACTCAGTTTTAAACAAAACGTTCCAAAAGTCGACTTAGAAACGCATGTTACTAAAATCCAAGCCAAAGTCAGAGGGTTAATTGCTAGGAAACAAGTAGGTCTTAGAGAAAGAAGTGGCTCCAGCTTAGTTACTGCCAAAAAAAGAATCATGGCTGGGAAAGAGTACCTAATTTACGCTTACGTGCTTCCTGAAGAAGTTAAAATCGAAGCTGCGTCTGGCAAAGAACAGTTAGTTCTGCACCTGGACAATAGCTGCATTTCAAAGCTTTCACAGAAATCCAGCTTCAAAGAAGTGCTAGAAGAAGTAGTTATTCCTAAGCTCTACATACTTGAAAAAAACGAAGTTAAAAAGCTGTGCTTCGAATCACAAAGTTCCAAAAGTCCTCCCAAAGAACCTAGAGTTCCTAAACTCAACTTAGAAAACCCTGGAAAGAACAAGAAAATCCTGACTCTGGACTCTTTGGACCGCAAAGAAACCTTCAAGGACCTTTTGCCACCCCAAGAACCCTCTAACTTAGAAGTGAGTTTGTCTTCAGAAATAGAGTCTTGGAAGTTGTTTATGCGCACTGGAACTAACATTTCTGGAACTCACTACGTAGTTTCTTTTTTCATAGAAGACACCAATCTTATAATTGAAGCCAAAAGCAAGTCAAAAGGAACCAAACTCACAACTACTATTCCCAACATCAAAGAACAACAAGCAACACACGAAAAACTAGACTTGTTCTGTTCCCAAATTCTAAGTAAACTCTACTTAAAAAAGTCAGCAGCGGGGAACCTTACTTTAGGGATCATTTCTTCTCAGATCCTCTACAAAAAGTCACACAAAATATCTTCACGTCTCTTCACTGTGCTCGTAGAAAACAAGTCCAAAGGAGCAGTGCTTTCAGCTATTGAATCTGGTTCCAAGAAAACACTTTCTTTGAAACTCACTCACTCACCTGTTAAGTACTCACAAGAGTTCCAAACACAAGTAGAAGAACTTATTTCCAAACTAACCATCAAGCCTTTCCTTGACGGAGAAATGTTAATATTAACTAATTGAGTTAACTAATTGTAATGTTAGCAACTACATAAAACTCCTTTTTAGAGAACTTGGAAACTACAGCAGTGAGCGTGTGCTTGTGTGCAGCTTGGAAAAGAACAAGTAAGTCTTTAGCACACTCTTTGATACTCTCTTCAGAGTACTTGGAATGGTCGACCAGGTGGTTGGGCCAGGGGTTCTTGGCTTTAAACAGCTTTAAAGAAATATATACAGCAGCAGCGGCTACGCAACTAGGCTTATGCCTAAGCATGTGGTATTCTACAAGTGCTAGTTCACATAAATACCTCCCTAAGCTAAACCCTCTTTCGTCCAGTTCAGCAAGTCTAGAAAACCTCTCTAAGAAGCGCCAAGACGAAGGAACTGTCACATTGAAGGCCAAAGCCTTCAAAATATCACTTTCCATCTTGAGGATTTGCTGTTTGGAGTAAGCTTTGTCTGTTATATAAATCAAGTCCCTTAGCCGGGGAGGGTAGATTTCCTCGTACTTAGCTGCAACTAATAGTGCGCTCACTCCTACCAACTGGAGAACTTTCTTTTCAACAGCTTTCTTTTCCAAGTACCTGTCTATAATATTGACGGTCAGGTACAATGTTTCGGGCATCATGCGAAACTTCAAGTGGACACTTATGAGCCAGTCTATAAGTATCGCTCGCATTTTGTAGTTGATTGAAGGTTGGAAGGACATGTAGTTAGGCGAAGGAGTGCTTGAAGGCTCTTCTGATAGTAAGCTGCCAAATATTTCAGTGGCTAAGTAACCAATTCTTTGGGGGTCAGTGGAGTCTTTCTGGTCAATAGAGTCTAGTTGGGGTTTGAGACTTATGGGGGACAGGGCTTTTAAAGGCTGTCTAACTCCTAGCCGAGTTACTGAGCGGGCTCTTTTTTCGACTTGGTTGATGCTGTTCTCCTTTTGGAACTGAGCAAAGTTCATTTTTATATTTGAAAATATCGTTAGATTAATATGCCTCCATTCTTCATAACCTGTGTAACTGGCCTTTTAACATGGAGTAGTTACTATGGATTCTTAAATAATTAAACAGCAATGCTCAGAGTACTGCTTCCTGTAACCAGGCACGTTTGGTGCCAAGAAGACTGGAAGACTCCCTACACAGAATCAGCGCCAGCAATCTTTTACTTGAAAAGCAGTCCTCCTTCTGGCGAAGCAAATGTCACTTCTGGGTTCTTCATAAACTCCCAAGGCCACGGTGTAAGCGTGTATCACTTTTTGGACTCCATCAAACACAACACCAAGCACCTTTACATCCACTACGACGGAAAAGACTACCCAGCACAAGTGGTTTACAAAGACAAAAACTTAGACTTTATTGTAGTGAAGACCGACCACTTAAAAGATAACCCTTTCCTGAGGTTTGCTGAGGAACTGCCTAGCTTAGGCGAAGAAGTTGTTCTTTTAGGCATAAACCCTAGTTTGCATGTGACCTTAGAACCAGGCTACCTTTTAGAAAAAGACTACCCTTACTTAAAGTACATGAAAGAAGGCTGTTTGCGGAGTTCCTGCAAAGGAGGTCCTGGGTACTCTGGAGGTGCTGTAGTGAACCGAAAGGGCCAAGTAGTGGGAGTCCACAACTCAATGTCTAACTTGTTCATTGGAGTTTTTGACTCTGTTTCTGTACCCTTCTTTAAGATAACTGAGTCTTTATCTAAAAAAGCCCAAAAAACAACTGAAGGCTGGGTATTTAAGTAATGACCTTAAAATAAATGGAAGGCCCCAAACCAAACGTTCACTGTTTGTTCCACGAAGGAACTAATACTGCTTGTTACGTTGTGTCTTGTCCCGAAACTAAGAAATGCGCCGTAGTAGACCCAATTATGGACTTCGACTCTGTAAACTTAAAAACTTCGGGCGAACATGTGGATAAAGTTTGCGAGTATATAACTTCGAACTCTTTGGACCCTATTTACATTCTAGAAACCCACGTTCACGCTGACCACCTTACTGGAGCACAGCTTTTGCTCCGGTACTTCCCTAACTGCCTTACCGGTATAGGCTTTAACATCACTCAGGTCCAAAAGACCTTTGCGAACATTTTCAACTTTAAAGACATGGCCACTGACGGCTCGCAGTTCGGAAAGTTAATTCAGGACGGAGAAGAGTTCCAACTTGGAAACGTTAAGTGCAAAGGCATGCATACTCCTGGACACACTCCTGCTTGCATGACCTACATCATGGGCGACGCAGTGTTTTCAGGCGATACTATTTTCATGCCTGACTATGGAACCTCAAGGTGCGACTTTCCAGGTGGGTCGGCAGAACAGTTGTACGACTCAATTATGAAGATATACTCCTTGCCCGACGAGTGCAGGTTGTTCGTAGGCCACGACTATGTAAGTGAGTCCAGAAAAGAAATCCGTTGGGAAACTACTATTGGAGAAGAAAAGTCCTCCAACAAGCAACTGAACGCTTCAACTCCTAAGCAAGAATTTGTGGACTGGAGAACCAATAGAGACTCGGGACTTAACCTTCCTAGACTCATCACGCAGAGTCTGCAAGTGAACCTGCTCAACGGTAAGTTGCCTGAGCCTGAAGACAACGGGTTTGCTTACCTCAAGATTCCTATTAACGCTCTAAAGTAGTTATTTAGGAGTAAGTTCAACATAACGGACCAACGTGGGTTTGGGTTTTTTCTCGTTTGGAGGAAGAGGAGTGAACTGGGGTTCTTTCCAGGAGTCAAGCCAGTCTGGTTTGATGAACTCGACTTCCGCGCCTTTTTGCTGGAGCTTCTGCATTTTAATAGCTTCGTAGGGCGAAGGCATTGTGGTGCTTTTCATAGGGAGGTCGAACTTGTAGGGCTTGACTGTGTACTCCACTTGCTTCTTTGTTTTGTAAATACACTTAACAGAGCCTCCTTTGTTTTTAATAGCTTCGATGGCGTTTTGAGTGGCATCACTGACTTCTAAGTGCAGGGGTCTGTCTATCTTTTGAGCGCCTCCTGCTAAGAGTTTAACTCCCCACTCAATCTTAGAAAACACTCCAGCTTCAAAGAGTTCTTTCATAGTAATAGGTTTAGAGGTGTCTATTCTTCCTTTTTCAATATAGTAAAAAAGCTTCCCCACACTCAGTATGTTCAAAGGCTTACTGAAAGGAGATTGGTTGAACCCCCACTTAGGAATCCTTTTGGTAAGCGGAGTTTGGCCTCCTTCAAAGTTAGGCCGCGTGCCTCCTCCTGACCTGGCGTTTTGCCCATTCATTCCTCTGCCGCAAGTTTTCCCAAGACCTGAGCCTGGGCCTCTGCCTACGCGCTTCCTAGTTTTGCGTGCTCCAGGGTTGTCAGACATAGTGTTGGGTGTAAAAGCTGGAACTTCTGCTACACAAGCAATTCCTCTTGAAAAAACTCTTGATAGCATTTATATTTGTTTATAGAGGTAAAGTGCAGTTTCCAGAAAATTAGTTAGCTATAAATGCTTTTTAAGTGCATTTACAATTTCTGTTGTGAAAAAAGAGTCTCTCGGGAAGAGGCTCCTTCCCAAAGGCATTTCAAGTCGCCTAGTGACTTTTTGGGAGCAGGACTAGAGTCTCCTCATGCTTCAGCACCGTTTGAACTGCACTACAGTTCACAACCTAATCCAACTGAAAACGATATGCAGAATGTTCCAGTGCTTCAACTCTTACTAAAGGATTCGCCTATTTCTTCTCAAGAGTCAGAAATCAAAATAACTCCTAGAGGAATGGAAGGCTCTCTCAGGCAAAGGAATGACCACTGCACCTACTTTGGCTCTGTTTCGAGAGAAGACGACCAAGTAGTTAACGACTATGTTGTGCAAGAAGACGAAACTATGGGCAGAAAGCACTTTGTAGTTATTTTCAAGCCAGAAGCCAACAGATACTACGTTAAAGACTTAGGAGAGGGCTCTGGGACATTTTTAAGCGTTGAAAAATGTGTGGTTTTAAAGGACTCTTATTTGATATCCTTCAGTAACACTCATATGGGAGTCCACTTAATCGAGGAAAACGGAATTGCTCTTAAATTCTTAGAAGGTCCTAAAAAAGGGCAAGTCTTTAGGTTTACTAAAGAATTCAAGTCCATACAAATTGGACGAGTGGGTGACTGCAGCATAGTTTTTGAAGGAGACAACGTTTCGCGGTACCAGTGCAGATTAACTTTTGAAGACAACAACTGGGTGCTTTATGACGGAAACAAAGAGAAAAAAAGCACTAACGGAACTTGGATCTTTGCTTCAGAAGAAATGGAAATAGTGGAGTCTATGCTCATTAAGGCAGGCAAAAGTATCTTTGAAGCTAAGTTTGTTGAAGGCTCTAAAGTATGTAATGATTAAGTTTTTTCGTAGATCTCCCAGCAACTTGCCGGAAAGATGTGCTTGTTTTTTTCGTACCACTTCCTTTCAAGTATCTTCCCTGGACACCCGTTATCTACTTCTTTGTCTTGTTCAAACTTCATTTCGAACAAACTCATAACTTCGTAAAACTTGTAGTCGTGAGGAATTATTTTCTTTTCTTTGACGTAAAGTAAACCAGCCGAGTGGACTTTTCTGAGCTGCGGAAAGTCTTTTTGAAGAACTTCTTTGGCCTTAACTAAGAAGTCCCCTATTCTAGTGCCTTTCGTAACTTGCATTGTGTAGTTGTTGTTGGTTCCGTCCCAAAAGCGGAAGTTAACTCTGATTTTTTGAGACTTTAGTTCTGGTAAGTTTTCGGACTCTATTTTTTGCGAAGACTTCATTGCTGTAAGTGAGTCAGCTACAGGGTCTCTGCCAAAGTGCTTTTTGGTGGGGAAACTTTCTTCTTCTTCGTCAGAAAAAGACAGCAGTGGTCTTTTGGCAGGAAGTTGGTTCTGTATTTTGGACATATTAATATGACAGACAGACCCCTTAGTTCCCAAGAACTCTTTCACTCCACTTGGAGTCTCCTACACAGCATAGCTGCGCACTTTCCTAAGAGCCCTACAGAGAAGTACCAAAAAGGCTACTTGGAATTTTTCGAAACCTTTGGAAAGATTTATCCAGATCGCCAAAAAGCTTTGAAGTTCCAAGAACTCGTTAAACAGTACCCTCCTCAAGTGCACTCTCGAGAAGCTTTATCCATTTGGCTGTGCAAGATCCACAATGTGTTTAACCAAGACTCAGGAAAGCAAGAGTTCCCCTGCAGAATTAAAGACCTAGACCGCAGGTGGAAAAAAGGGCCCCCTGAGTGCTACGGAGAAGAGTCTTCTTACTACGAAGAAGAAATTGTGTTTTAACTTAAATGTTATCTGTGTGACTCTGGTTTGATTATATAAATGGGCAAAACTTCAAAGAGGAACAAGTTAGTTTCCCTCACCAAAGTCAAACCTAAAGGCAAAGAACACAAACAAAAACTCGTCAACAAAACCCACGAACTTGCAGAATCCTTCCCCAACGTTCTGGTGTTCCAGTTCCAAAACTTCAAGACCCAACCCTTCCAGCAAGTCCGCGAACATTTCACTGACTCTAAGTTTTTGCTTGGAAAGGCTTCAGTCCTCAAAAAGGCACTTGAAGAAACCCCACACAGCAAACTGTCCGACCACCTCGCAGGCAACTGTGGCCTCATCTTCACAAAAGGAGACCCTCAGGAACTAGTTAACTTCTTCAAGGACTGGAAAGTAGAAACTAAGCTCAATCCTGGCGAAGAAGCCTCTGAAACAGTCCTAGTTCCTCAAGGAAAAGGCAGCTTTAAAAAGCACTCTCACACAATAGAACCTTACTTGAGGAAGCTCGGACTACCAACTAGACTGGACTCTGGAGAAGTAGAGATGCTTGAGGACTTTGTAGTTTGTAAAGCTGGCCAACAGTTAACTCCTGCACAGTGCCGCATACTCAAGTTACTTGGTATGCAGTATGGAGAAATGAAGGTGTTCGTCAAAGCTGTTTCTAGTTCTGGAAATTACTACCCAATTAATTAATAAGAGTTATTAGAAGTCCTGCTCTTTGGAGTAGAGTATTTCTGACTCAGTGATTGAGTATTCTTCTTGGTTGTCCATTTGGGTTTTGTAGCCCTCTGGCTTTCTAACTCTTTGGTACCAACATACCTTGCTTTTTCCTGATCCTTTGCACTTCTTTTCGTACTCAATTACGTACTTGTTAGTTTTTATGAGTTCGTTCTTAGAGGAGTGCTTTTCTTCAAGCTTAACAGACAAAGGGAGTTTCTTCAACGAAAGGTTCAAGGAAAGCACTATTGGAGTAATCATAGTCACAAGGATCCCAGCTGCAAAGGTTATGTCGCCTTTATACAGACTAACTGTATCTCCTACACTGCCTTCTAAAGTGTAAGTTTGGTATCTATTCAGTTCAAAACTCTCTTGACTGGGAGTGTAATACTCGTTGGGAGTTACAGTGTTTAGGAACTCTACATATCGGTAAATAGCACCAATTGGAGTGGAAATCCTCATAAAGAAGTAAACGGTTTTTTCTTCTGGCTCAGTGTCTGAGTTGTCTAATAAATCACCAAACGCATTTTGGATGTTAGCTTCAATAATTGGTCGGGCATCATTTAAATAACTCATGTCAAAAACTTCTTCATTCACTCCGCATGTTGAGGTTTGCAAGTTCTTGACGCACTCGTCGTGAGTTTCAGAAATGATTTGTTTATCCAAACAAACTGGTAGAGTCTGAGACCCTATGCTTTGTTGGTTTTCTTCAATAGTTTTGCAGGCAGTATCAAATGACTGGTCCCAGTTAGACAGCTCGAAGAAAGAACGCACTTGGTCAATTTCTTGTTGACTTAAAGAACCCTGACAGACTTGGGTATAGCTAGTGCTAGAAATAGAGTTGATCTCCAGAATTATCGACTCTAGTTCAGAAAAGTTGTTTATAGCAGTTTCTAGTTCATTTGAAGTCTCCAGACTGTCTATGTCAAATCCTGGGGAAGCAATCTCTGAACTTCTTTGCTTGAAATCAGTCAGACTTTGCTCTAGTTCGGAGTACTGCGAATTAGATCCACCTAGAGTTTTTACATAGTCATTGAACATCTCTGAAGCTTCTTCAAGAACACTAGTTAAGATTTCTGGGTCGTCTAACTCAGTGTTTCTGTACTGCTCAATAACCTCTTGGAGTCTCCTGTTTAAATGCCCAGTTACTTCATTGATTTTTGAAGATATGAGTTGGATGCTCACAACTCCTCCACTGGACTCTGAGTTCTGAGTAAACTGCTCTACAATTGAATTAAGTTCTGACTTAGCTTCTCTGAACTTTTGGTTCATTAACTCTTTGTAAGCTTGAGCCCTTCTTGCTTTCAGAATAAGTTCCTTTGAAAAGTGCTGGTTCGAGATCAGTCTGCTTCCTATGTACTTTCCTTCGAGCCATGTCTTCAAGTTGAGTTGATCGTCCAACTTGTACAGTTCGTATTTGACCGTAAACTCGTTGTTTAGTAAGGAATCTTTATGAAGAACCATTTCCCATATTTTTTCGCCTCCGTATCCATAAAGACGTCTTTCACCTTCAGTTTCTTCATTAGCTTTAAGTTTGTCTTCCAAATCTAGTTGGCTTTCGAACTCTCTTGAAAACTCATCAAGTTCTTTTTTTGAGTAATTAAGTTTTTGGACTTGAAAGTTAGTTTCTTTTTCAACCTTGACAGTTGAGTTCTGGTTGCGGTCTAGTTCGTAGAAGAACTCAGCAGAGTCAAAGTTCTTAGCAGGCTTCTTGGTAGTTCTGTTCACATAGGTTTCCCTGTTAAAGTCCATGTCGATTTCGTTGTTATCTTCGTAAGTCCCTTTCTCTTCAGACCTTTTGCTGAACTTAAACACGTCAGAAGTAGTAATGTGTTTACGGTAAACCTTGAATTCAGAGGTTTCTTCTTTTTGGTACTCAGGACAAACTGTGTTTGACCCTACCTTTTCACTGTACCTGCAAGGTCCAGAGCTACTTACCACCCTAGAGTTTTTGTTTGCGTAGCGGTTTTCTTCGATAGTGGTAACTTGCGTAGAAGCAGTGTACTCAACGGCGTCTCTGGCTTTTTTGTCTATGTTCTTAGGGCACTTAAGTTCTAAGATGCTACCATCTTTTGGGTTAGCTTTGACTTTGCAGGCTGGAACTTCGTCTATTTTTTCTCCAGTCGAGTCCCTAAGCATCCTTCGGCCCTGTTCTCCAATGGTAACGTTTCCGTAAGTCACTATGAACTCGATCTTCTCTGGAGAAGAATCGACCACGTAAGAAGAAGTGAATTCTTCGTCGGTGGTTTCTTCTTGGGAGAGTTTGCGGCCTTGCTCGTCAGTTTTGATGACTCTTGTTGAAGTTTTAGTAGTGAAGCTAATTTGGTCTCCAGCTTCCCACACCACTTCTTCTCCTTCATTGGACCAGGGGTTGAAAACTACTAGTAGTGTTCCTGTTATTGCTAGAACTCCAAGAGTTATAAGCAGTATTTTAGGGAATAAGCTTTTTTTCATATTTAGCCTGTTCTAGGGCTGGAATTTAAGTTCAGTTAGTTAGATTTTATGGAGTATTGGTGGGATATGCCTTCTAGCTCTCCAAAATCAATTTAGAATGCTAGGTGTTCTGGTCAGAATCCACCATTTATAAACAAGATTACTAAGTAATAACTAAGATGATACATTTTCCAAAGGGCAACCCAGTTTTTTATGCAGTAATGCAATAAGCAGTCTATTTTTGGGACTCTGTACGTTATAGTAGTTGGTCACTATTTACTTTGGGAAGAATTACTTCAAATAAAGAAGACTTACGTTTACTTAAGTGCAGTTTTTACTCTACCTTTGAGTGCAATGATTCTAGTCTGCTACTTAAGATGCATTTTCAGCGACCCTGGCTTCATAAAGAACTTAAAACACCAAAAAAACTGGAAGTGGTGCGAAACTTGCAAGCAAACTAAACCCCCTAGGGCATACCACTGTTCAAACTGCAGAAGGTGTGTTTTTAAGATGGATCACCACTGCCACTACATGAACAACTGCATTGGAGCAAAAAANCTGAAGTTCCACTTGCAATTCACAGGTTACATGGGGCTTGGGAGTTTATACGCTTTGTCTTTTTTGACCTTTGTGTTCGCTTCGAAGTGGAAACGCCAAAAAGAACTCAGTCGCTTAAACCTGGGTTTAGGAGTACTAGGAATCCTGTTTTCGTTAGTCGGGTTTCTTCTGTCTACAAGTGTCTCTATTGACATATGGACTAGAGTGATCACCAACATGACTTACATAGAAAAACTAAAAAAACTAGTAGGCAAGCAATTGAGCTTTGGGGAAACAATAACTAGAGTGTTTGGAACTTCAAGTTGCTTCTTGCCTTCCACTCCTGACTTAAGAATGAACTACTTTGAAGAAACTTTTCAAACCAAATCGGAAGGACAGTCTTACTCAGTATTGATCAAACTGCACTTAATAGGTGCTTTGAATGTTTTGTTGGCTTTTTTGTTTGGAGTTAGCTTTAATTAACTAAGCTTTTTTAACTTTGACCTTCGGTATGACTGACTCAATAAGCAAGTACTTAAAAAACATGTTGGCAGCAATAAATCCCAGCATACAAAGCAGCTGCTGCTCAAATGTTAAGTTGTTGAGTACTTCGTAAGAGAAACTTCCTGTCTTTTTGTGCACTGTGTATTGAATGAACCCGTACCACAAGCCTAAGTAAACTTCAAACACTCCCAGTAACTTCAAACTAGGCACTTCCAAACCTGCTAAGTTCCTGCTTTCGAACAAAGCAACAACCAAAAGTCCTCCGTTAAAAGGAACCAATTTCAGAACCTTGTCCAAGTCAGTTTCAAAAACATCCTCAAAAGGCTGGAAAACCAAGTTCACTAAAGTAGTTGTGATAGTGAAAGAAGCAGCTACTAAGTAAGAGGACAAAACAAACTTCTCCTTCAAAAAACTGGACTTAACTGAGCGAATAAACGCACAGAAAAAATAAGACAACAGCAAGAACAAAGACACCACGTCCAAAGAAGACAGCTTAAGTATCATTCGGTTCTGGGAAATCTCTTTGGACTTCACCAAGTTGTACCAGGATAAAAACCCTAACCCTAAGATATTCGCTAACCACCAAAGTGCCTTCATAAATTAATATGGACGCACAGCACTATTTCCACAACTCTTATCGCCACCCGATTTGTAGGGAGTGGCACTCCACTCACTTACTCAGGGACTTCAACTTAGTGTACCCAGTGTTTGTATCTAACCAAGAAGAAGAGAAAACAGAAATTTCTAGCATGCCTGGAAACTACAGGTACGGCTACTTAAACGTAGTTGAAGAACTGCGTCCTTTAATCAGAAGAGAAGGCCCCAGACTCAGAGCCATTATGCTTTTCGGAGTCATGAACTCCGAGCAGAAGGATGAAGAAGGGAACTCTTTTGCCGACTCCCCTGTCATCCAGGCACTCAGGAACCTTAAGCTGGCTTACGGGTCTGACTTGCTTTTGTGTGTTGACATCTGCTTGTGTGGGTACACTTCTTACGGNCACTGCGGAATAGTTAAAGAAGANGGCACCTTAGACTTACTTAGGTCGCAGCATCAACTTGCCCAGATGTCACTTAAGTTTGCTGAAGCAGGTGCAGACGTGATTTGTCCTTCGGACATGATGGACGGAAGGATTTACTACATAAAAGAACTGTTGCTAGAACACAAGTTGTTTACTCCTATTCTGTCTTACTCAAGCAAGTTCCACTCTTGTTTTTACGGGCCTTTTAGGGACGCTGCCCACTCAGCGCCTTCTTTTGGAGACAGAGGAGGGTACCAACTTCCTCCAAACGCTAGGGAACTTGCTATACGTGCAGCTAAAAGAGACATTGCTGAAGGAGCTGACTTTGTAATGGTCAAGCCAGGAATGCCTTACTTGGATATAATTAGAGACTTGAAAAACGAAGTAAGGGTGCCTATTGCTTGTTATCAAGTTTCAGGGGAGTATGCTATGATCTACTTTGCAGCCCAAGCAGGAGCTATTGATTTGAAAAAGTCAGTTATGGAGTCCATGAACGGGTTTTTGAGGGCAGGTTGCCAAATCATCATAACTTACTTCGCACCTCAGATTCTAGAATGGATTAACTAATAAAGATGGTGCTTGCGAAGTATTTCCTTCCGGTTTTCTTGGGACTCACGCTTTACGAGATGCTTTGGCACAGAATAGACAGGGGACTTCATTACTTTGTGTGGAAGCTTTCAACTTTAACTTGGTTGTGCATGATCTTTACAATAGTTTACTTTTCAATGAGAGTTTTGAACCACAGTAGAGTCACCAAAATATCTTCTGCTCTAATGAGCATTAGTTATTTAGTTTGTTTAACTTTGTCTTGTGTAGTGGTGGCTGCTTACTGGGGTCTTTACCTAAAGAACCCTTTGTTGGTAGACAGGCACTTGTACAGTGGCTGGGACTTTGATTACTTATGCAACCTTTTTTTGCATGGCGGGAACTTGGTGTTAGTGGTTATGGAAGGTTATTCTTTAAAGGACTTTGTGTGTCCTAGTAACAAGTTTTTCTTGACCTTTGAGTTGTGCTTTTGTGTAGCTTACTCAACCCTGCAAAGAGTTTCCTGGAGCATCACTGGAATACCGGTGTACAACTTCTTGGAAGAATTCAGCACTTTGCAGTTAGGGATTTTTTACTTGATACTCTACGTGTTTGGAATAAGCATAAAGCTCCTTGCAGCTAGCTTGATTTCAAAAAACACTGATAAAAAGCTAAAATAAAATGGTCGAGCACACTAATTGTAACTTCTTAAGCAGACGAAGAAGAGCTTGCTGAGCTCAAAAAGAAATACCTAGAAAACCCACCGAAGTCCAAACGGTCCAAGCAAAAAGACTCTACTTTCATGAACAGTGTGCAAAGTCCTTACTTAACTACTACTTCGCGTATGAGTCTGGACATGCCAGAGAAAATCAAACACCGGATTGAAGAAGAAAGGAAAAAGTCAGCTGAACTGGATGAACAGATCTCCAACTACCAAGAAAAAGTCAACGAACTCCGAAAGAACCTAGGAGGAGTCTACTCTACCTCCGACAAACAAAAACAAGTGACTCGTGAAATCAAGACCCTTGAAAACCGACTTGACAAAGCTATGCAGAAGTACAACCAAACAGTCTCCAACAACAAAAAACTCAGAAGCGAAATCGACAAGTTGCGCAAAGACAAAAACATCTACGAAAGCACCTTTAAAAAGCTCCAAAAAGACCTAGAAGACAAAAGAACTGAAATGGCCGAAGCAATATCTTCAGCCGAGTTAGCTTACAAAAACCGAGAAAAAGCCCTCCAGCACTTAGAAGAACTCAAACAACAAAACGAAGAAGAACAAAAACAGTATGAAAAAGAATGGAACGAACTCATGAACCAAATCGAACAAGAAAAGAAAAGGAAAGAATTCATCCAACAACGCGAAAAAGAAAAACTCCAAGAAAACACAATAACCGAGATCGACCCTGAAGACGAAGCCAAAATCAAAAGCCTAGCTAACTTGTCCGAAGCCGAAAAACAGTCAACTAACGAAAGCCTCCAACTAGTTAAAAGTTACGAAGAAGCCATAGAAAAAATTAAAGCTGAAACAGGCGTAGAGTCCTTGCAAGAACTAGTAGACGCTTTTCTCAGGTACGAAGAAAAAAACTCCAGTTTACTCAACTTCGTAAACG
>PR_CR_10_Liq_1_inCRDRAFT_1000134_pt1 | contig 41779 bp, 46 predicted proteins | sample PRCRCaboRojoPR_3_FD_10241 | JGI IMG/M metagenome (IMG submission 10241) | reverse complement strand
CTCAGTCGCTTCCTCCATCAGTTGGGATTCATAACCGAACCCAATCAGTTTTCCGCAGGCGTAGGGGATGCCTGGGGGGTGGGAATCATTTTTACCCACGTACTCATGAGTACCTATTTTTTTACCGTGTACTTTACGCAAATCTGGCGGAAAGAGCAGCTCAGCTCACTCTTGCAAGTGGCTGAAAACCTGGGAGCTAGTCCTTGGCAAGCACGTTGGCGCATTGCCATTAGCACGCTGTTCAACCGGGGCAAATCGATTATTACCCTTTATTTTGTTTTTGCCTTAGGTTCTTATGAAATTCCGCTGCTGCTGGGGCGGAGCTACCCGCAAATGCTTTCAGTCTTTACTGTAAACAAGCTGCAACGCTTTAACCTAAATGATTTACCGCAGGCCTACGCAGTGGCGGTGTTTTACGCCTTGGTGTTATTGTTGAGCTTGCGATTGTTCAAGATTAAAGCCAAGAGTCTGTGAGACAATTAGGAAAGCTCAGTTTATATGGCTTACAAGCCCTCTTGTATACCTTGCCGTTTGGGGTAATCTTTTACCTCTCTGTGACGCCCAATTTAGCTTACCCCCATTGGTTGAGTACTATTTTTACTCCAGGCCATTGGCAGCAATTGGCCCAAAGTGGCAGCGGCCTTAGCCAATCGCTGGGTTTAAGTTTGGTTTTAGCTTTAACGGTAGGCTTTTTAGCCACCGCCCTGGGCTTTGCCTGTAGTGGGGTTTTGTATTTTTCACGCTTCCGCGAAAGCTTAACCCGCCTGGCATTTTTTCCCTTTATCCTTACCCCGGTTATTTATGCCGTGGTCCTGCAATTTTACTTTTTAAAGTTGGGCTTATCGGGTTCAACCGGTGGGGTGATACTGGCGCAGCTTTTCATTACTTTCCCTTTTGCCTTTTTGTTTTTCAACGGATTTTGGAACCATCGCGTGAAGCAAATGGCGCAGTTGGTGCAGACCTTAGGTGGTAACGGCCGGCAGCTTTTCACTGAGTTTTTAGCACCCTATGCTAAAGGAGCCTTGGTAACCTGTTTTTTTCAGACCTTTTTAATTTCCTGGTTTGAATACGGACTGACCAGTATCATTGGCATTGGCAAGGTGAAAACCCTCACCTTGCAAGTTTTTCAGTACCTCAATGAATCTAATGTACCCCTGGCAGCCGTAAGTAGCGCTGTGTTGGTGCTGCCCCCTTTAATCTTACTAATGGTGAACCGCAAATTTTTACTCAAGCCATGAGTTTTACCGTGCAAAACATAAGCAAGAGCTACGGGGCACAACCTGTTTTAAGGCAGGTGAGCTTTGAATTAGCCCCTCAAAAATGCCTCAGTATTTTGGGTAAAAGCGGCAGCGGAAAATCTACCTTGCTAAAAATACTGGCTGGTTTAGAGCCCGCTGACAGTGGTGCGTTTTTATACCAACAAACTAATTTAGGCGCTTTGCCCAGTCGTAAGCGGGGCGTGGTGTATCTTTTTCAGGAGGCCCTGCTTTTTCCCTACCTCAATGTTTTTGAGAACATTGCCTTTGGATTGCGCCTTAAAAAGAAGTCCAAAAGTGAAATCAAAAAAGCGGTTTTAGAAATGGCTGCGGCTTTGGGCTTAAATGGTTTAGAAGAGCGAATGCCTGAAGAGCTTTCCGGTGGGCAAAAACAGCGGGTGGCCTTTGGTAGAGCCTTAATTGTACACCCCAGGCTGTTACTTTTAGATGAGCCCTTTGGCGCTTTAGACGCCCATACCCGCAAAGAAATGCAGCAGCTTTTTTTGCAGGTGAGCCAAAAGGAAGCCATCACTTCTATTTTTGTAACCCATGACCCTAAAGAGGCCTTGGTAGTTGGAGACCAAAGGGCTTTAATGCAAGACGGAAAGCTAAAATTATATACCTCAGAAGCAGAATTTTTAAAAGACGAGCAAACAGGTTTGCCGCAAGAAATTGCTTTTTGGCATGAGCGTCAGGCCCAAAATAACTAGAGCAGCTATGAGCAAAGACCCAACGTTAGCCAACAGAAATTTTGATCACGTAGAATCTTTGTACTGGGTGTTTACCCAACTTTGCAATGATGAATGCGACCACTGTTACAACAGCAGCGGCCCGCGGGGTGAGCGTATTTCTACCGAAGAGTGTCTCCAAATAATAGACAATTTACCCAGCTCCATTGATCGCTTAATCCTTTCGGGTGGTGAGCCCCTGGCCGACCGGAAAAAGTTTTACGCCATTTTAGACAAACTGGAAGAACGGTACCAGGGTAGCGTGGAAATTATGGTGCAAACCAATGGCGACTTGCTTACTGAGCAGCGCCTGGATGAGATGATTGAAAAGGGGGTAACCCGCTTTGATATTGCCAGTATAGATCGCTACCATAAAAAAGCCGGAGCCCGTTTGGATGAGTTGGCCAAAATATTTAAAAGCCGGGGCGTGAACGGTATGGATAGCGACCCACTGATTAAGAAAGACAATTACGTACGGGGCAAAAAGCTGAGTTGGGGCCATTGGGGCGCCAATGAAGACATTTGGCTGGGTGGTAACTGGGCCCGCGGTAGAGCTATGGAGCATGATATTTGGAAGAAAGACCCCAAGCATAACTTTTGTGCTTTATTGAGTGGCGCCATTGGATTTTTAAGCGGTGGGCAGGATATTCCTCAAGAGATCTCCATTCAGCTATGGGCCATTAATCCTTGTTGCCCGGGTACTAAAGATGCCATGGGTGATGCCCGAACTGAAAAAGTGGCCGATGTGTTGGAAAAGGTTTCACATTCTCCCATCTTTCAAAAACTAAATGAAGGAGACGCCTACGGAATGGGTGAGAGCATGGGGGTAAGTCGCGCGTATGCCGAAAAACGCGGCCAAGAACTTAAAAATGTTTGCCTCTGGTGCGATGAGTTTTTCACCCATCATTTTAATATGAAAAAAATGCAGGCTCTGGGAGGCGAGCGTCCGGAAGAGGAGCAATACCGCCCTAAAAAGCAGGCTTTCAAGGTGAGTATAAAACCCAAACAAACGGATTAACACCGCTACGGTAAGAGCGAAAAAAAGCCAGCTAAATCAGTTTTAGCTGGCTTTTGATTTATAGATGAGTTCAGGGAATTAGAAACTATCCCACATGGCTTCCCATTTTACTTCGCTTGGGGTAATACTCATAACGGGAATTTCACTGTGGTACAACATGGCTTGCACGTCTGTTCCCAGGAAGTAGTCGGTTAAGTCCCGTTTACGATCGTCCTCGGTTATAATAATGAGATCTGCGTCATTGTCATAGGCATACTTTAAGGTATTGCGCACCACGCCTTTATTTTCAGTGGGCTCTATCAATTCAGCGGTGCAGGTAACGCCATGGTCTGAAATAAATTTCTCCACCTGCTTCAAGTGGGCCCGCATTACTTTGGCCTCATCCGGCTCTGTGTTCACCGATACAATCTTAATTTGCGAGTTAAATAACCGCGCATAATGCAGGGCCGGGCCTACTTTTTCCTTAGATCTTCGGTCTAGAACCAAGGGGAAGATGATGGTGTCAATTTGCTCAGGTTTGCGCACGCCTTTAACCGTAACCACCGGAGGTTGAACCAAGGTAGCCGTACGGTAGGCATTGCTGCCAATAAAGCGTTTGCGGAGGTTCTGGGGTTTACCATTGGTACCCATTACCACTAAATTGGTTTCCAGTAATTCACTTACCCGTGCCACCTCTTCATACACCACGCCTTGCGCTACCATGGTTTTAATTGGGTTGCTGGCTTTGGGCTCGTACTCTTTGGCTATTTCTTTAAGTTTAGTGCTCACTTCCTTTTTAAGGGCTTCTTCATTGCTAGCGCTTTTGCTGCTAAACATGCGTTTAAAAAACCCATTATTTTCTTCAATTACGGTAAGTAAGGTAAGTTCAGAATTGTCAGTGGCCCGCGCAAAAACTATTGCCTGGTCTAAAGCCAAAAGGGACTGCTCTGAAAAACCGATGGGAACTAAAATCTTAAAAGTATCAGCCATTTTTCTATTTATTTGCTGCAAATTTAGCAGAAACCCCCTCATAAAAAAGTGTCTTGAAAAAATCAGAGCTCATAATTAACCCCAATGGTAGTGTTTATCACTTAAATCTTACAAATGGAGAATTGGCTACCCGCATTATCACGGTGGGTGACCCCGATCGTGTTTCAGCAGTAACCCGCCATTTTGATGAGATTTACCTAACCCGCAGTAGCCGTGAATTTACAACGGTTACGGGCAGGCTGGGAAAAACCGACCTAAGTGTGGTGAGCACCGGAATAGGCACCGATAATATTGACGTGGTTTTAAACGAGTTGCAACTAGTCAATTCGATTGATTTGCGTTCACGCGAACCACTTAAAAACCCACCACAATTACAGGTGGTGCGCTTAGGTACTAGCGGTGCTATTCAAAAAGACATTCCCATTGATAGCTTGGTTATTAGCGAATCGGCTTTAGGTTTTGATGGGCTTTTAGGCTTTTACCAACAAGATTTTGAGCAACCCGATTTGGGTTTAAAAGACCTACCGCGCCCTTTTTGGGTTCATGCCTCTCAATCCCTCCTAGACCGGTTTGCCTCGGTTACGCCCCACCGTGGGGTAACCGTTACTGCGGCCGGTTTTTACGCGCCTCAAGGGCGAAGTCTGCTGGCCCCCGCAAGCTACCCTAATCTTATGGAGCACTTTTCGGCCTTGAGCCTAAATGGCCAACGCCTTACTAACCTGGAGATGGAAACGGCCGGAATTTATGGCCTGGGTAGTATCCTGGGAATGCACACCCTAAGCATATCGGCCATTTTAGCCAACCGTATCACCGGCGCGTTTAGCACCCAAGCACAAAAAACGGTGGACGGTATGATTGAAAAGGCCTTGGCGTGTTTTAGCGCGCCACGTTAACACTGCGCGTTTCGCGGATTACCGTAATTTTCACCTGCCCTGGGTAGGTCATTTCATTTTGGATTTTCTGACTGATGTCGTAGCTGATTTTAGCCGCTTCTGCGTCATTTACTTTTTCACAGTCTACCATTACCCGCAACTCGCGGCCGGCTTGCACTGCGTAGGCTTGAAGCACCCCTTTTTGCCCCAGAGCAAGGTTTTCAAGATCTTTTAGCCTTTGAATGTACGATTCGGCAATTTGTCTGCGCGCGCCTGGGCGAGCTCCTGAAATACCATCACAAACCTGCACGATGGGCGAGATGAGGTTGCTCATTTCAATCTCATCGTGGTGGGCGCCAATGGCATTGCACACTTCCGCTTTTTCTCCGTATTTCTCGGCCATTTTCATCCCTAGAATGGCGTGAGGAAGCTCACTTTCCTCACTAGGCACTTTGCCAATGTCGTGAAGCAGGCCAGCTCTCTTGGCCAGTTTAGGGTTGAGGCCTAACTCAGCCGCCATAGTGCCGCATAGATTGGCAACTTCGCGCGAGTGCTGCAACAGATTTTGGCCGTAACTGCTGCGGTATTTCATGCGACCAACCATGCGCACCAACTCGGGGTGGAGCGCGTGGATGCCTAAATCAATGGTAGTGCGTTTACCCACCTCAAAAATCTCTTCTTCAATTTGCTTTTTCACTTTGGCGCAAACCTCTTCAATACGAGCGGGGTGAATACGGCCATCGGTTACCAGGCGGTGCAGCGCCAGACGGGCAATTTCTCTGCGCACTGGATCAAAGCAGCTGAGGATGATGGCCTCGGGAGTGTCGTCCACAATAATTTCAACGCCAGTAGAGGCTTCTAGCGCCCTGATGTTTCGCCCTTCTCTACCAATGATGCGCCCCTTTACGTCATCATTTTCAATATTGAAAACGCTTACGCTATTCTCTACCGCTTGTTCAGTGGCCACTCTTTGAATGGTTTGAATCACCACTTTACGGGCTTCCTGACTAGCCGAAAGTTTGGCTTCCTCCAGTGTGGTTTGAATAAAGGCGGCTGCATCGGTTTTGGCCTCTTCTTTCAGGGCCTCCAGCAATTGGTTTTTAGCGTCTTCGGGCGACAGACCCGAAATCACTTCCAGTTGCTCTACCTGCTTGCGGTGCATTTTTTCCAGCTCTTTTGCTTTTAAATCAGCCAGCTCTAGTTTTTTATTGAGCTCTTCGCGCGTGTTTTTATTCTCGCGGTATTGGCGCTTGTTGTCTTCTGCGTATTTGTTGTTTTTGGCTTCGCGTTCTTTCAGGCTATTGGTGCGGTCATTGAGTTTTTGCTCGCGCTTTTGAATCACCTTTTCATGCTCGCTTTTAAGCTCTAAGAACTTCTCTTTGGCCTGTAAAATTTTATCTTTTTTTATGGCTTCGGCCTCTTTTTCGGCCTCTTTAATAAGCGTAGAAGCTTTCTTCTTTTCTTGACTTTTGGTAATGAGCAGGCTTATGCTAAAGCCGGCTGCTAAGGCTACTAAGCCTACAATTATTGTTGTTATATCCATGGTTACTAGTAGGTTAATAAAAATAAAAACCCGCACCCTTTTCTCGGTTTTGTCTAAACTCCGTTTAGACAGGATCGGAGTTTACCAAACAATTTCGGCCTTCCACTCTAAGGAGGCTTGGCCTAGAAAGCTTGAGCTAAACTCCTATTAATATAAGTGTTGAGTTTAGCAAACACACAAGATTAAGGATGCGGGAAAAAAATGTAAAGAACGTTTTGGCCTATTGTATGGCCTTTTCAATTTTGTTTTCCAGTTGCGCCAACGCTTCGCTCACCCAGCGGCCGTCTACCAACTCTTCTTGTTGGTTTTTTTCCAACCTACTGGCCAACTGTAAGGCGCACATGGCTAAAAGGTCTTGCTTATCACGCACGGCATAGCCTTCTTCGTACTTTTTTAAAGTAGCGTCAATGCTTTTTGCCGCAGCCCGTATGCTTTCCTCTTCACTCATGCGAATGGTTAGAGGATAAACCCGGTCAGCAATGTTTACCTTTATTTTCAGGAAGTCGTTCAAAAGCCTGCAACTTCAATTTATTCGTTAAGTGATGCTATGCATCGGTCAATTTCCCGCATAAGGGAACCTAATTTTGCTTTGGTTAGCTCAGCATCTTCACCACCAGATTGAAGCCCCTGCGCTAACTTGGCATTGTTAAGTTCACCTCTTAATTTTTGGAGTTCTTTTTCTTTAAAAGCATCAGCCTCTTGCCACTGCGCCAATTCTTCCCGCAATTTTTGGTTCTCTTTGCGTAAAAGTTGATGCTCGGTAATAAGGGCATTCAGCAAGCTTTCCAGCTTTTTTAACCGAACTTTGATGTCTTTCATAGAAGATTTACTCCAACAGTCAAAATTAGAAAGGCAGAATGGTATTTCAAATTAAATTGCGGCCTAAAGCAAAAATAGGGCAAAGTACTTGGCTAAAACCTTCGCACTAAACTCGTTTTAAATACCGTATTTTAGCCTTCTCGTATTAGCAAACCCTTTAAGTATTAGCTATTTTCATGATTAAGGTATTTTGGCTCGCCTTTGTTTTTTCCATGGCCTGTAGTTTAGGTCAGGCGCAATCCTATCCGCAAGATTATTTTCAGTCGCCCTTGCCCGCGCCACTTGTTTTATCAGGCACTTTTGGGGAGCTGCGCGGCAACCATTTTCACTCAGGCATTGACTTAAAAACCAAGGGTAAAGTAGGCATGCCCATTTTGGCTATTGCCGATGGCTACGTGAGCCGGGTAAAAGTATCGCCTTACGGTTTTGGCCGGGCGCTCTACGTGGTACACCCCAATGGCTACACCAGCGTGTACGCCCACTTAAAAAGTTTTGCACCTGAAATTGAAGCGTACTTAAAAAATCAGCAACAGCGCAAGCAAAAAAATGAAGTCAACCTTTTTCCGGACGCAGGAAAATTCGCTTTCTCAAAAGGTGATACCATTGCCTTTAGCGGAAATAGTGGCGGCAGTGGCGGCCCGCATTTGCATTTTGAAATACGGGATACCCGCACCGAAAAAATCATTAACCCCTTGCTGTTCGGTTATGAAATTGAAGACACCCGTCACCCTAGTCTGGGTGATTTAATGGTCTATGAATTTGAAGAGCAAGAGCTGGTATCGAGCGAAAGCTATAAACTTTTGGACCGTGGAGAGGGACAGTATGCCCTGGCCGGAAACAGCACACTAGAGGTGAATTACCTTCCTGCCTTTGGTATTGAAGCCTTTGATCGGCAAAATGGAGCCTGGAACAAAAACGGAGTGTACCGCATAGAGCTCTTCTTAAATGACGAACTCTGCTATGATTTTAAAATGGAAACTTTCGCTTTCGCGGAAACGCGTTACATCAATAGTCACATAGATTACGGCTTAAAAGACTGTTGCCGCAAAACGGTGAATCGTTTGTATTTGGAGCCCAACAATCAATTAAGCGTGTACCAGACTACGCCCAAAATGAACTTGCCGCAATTGCCCATAGATAGCGCTAAAGAAGTCTACATCCGCGTAAGCGATGCCGCTGAGAACCAAAGTGAGGTGCGCTTTACCGTTAAACGTACGGCCCCCTTAAATGAATTACCCCAAGTCGATGCCAGCCTTCCCTTGTTTGCTTACAATCAAACCAACTTTTTTAAGAAAGAGCAAATTGAGTTAAGCATGCCGGCAGGCGCCTTGTACCGCGATGTGTATTTTGAGTACAGCCGCAGCAAAGCTTGCGCTGATTGCCTCTCTGAAATACATCAGGTGGGTTTTAGCACCATACCGGTACAGAAATATTTCACCTTAAAATTAAAGGCCAGCGCAGTGCCGCCCAAGGTAGACCCCAGCAAGCTATGTGTGGTAAGCTTGCGTGAAGGAAATATTGTTGATTATGAGGGCGGGACCTACAAAAACGGCTGGGTAAGTACCCGCACCCGTCAGTTTGGGCAGTTTGCCTTAGCGGCCGATAGCACTCCACCGGATTTACGACCGCTTAATTTTAAAAGTGGCAGTACGGTAAGCAGCAGAATTGACCTCTTGACCCTTAAGGTTTCTGACAACTTAAGCGGGGTGGAAAAATACAACGCCTACGTGAATGATAGCTGGACCCGCCTGTATTTTGATGCCAAAAATGATGAGCTACAGTTGCGAGAAGAAGACCTGCCTGATGAACCAGGAACTTACACCTTAAAACTTGTGGTAGAAGATGATCGAGAAAATCAAACGATACAATCCTATAAAATTATCCGCCCTTAGGCGCTAATTTCACACCTTTGCCGTTCAGGTATACGCATGAAGAAAATTTATATCCTCCTTTGTCTTGTGGGTTTTGCCTTGTGGGGGCAGGAAAAAAAGCCGGCTCCCGTGCAAATTAGTGGGGTGGTGATTACGGCCGACAGTCTGCCTAGGTACATTCCCTACGCCAACGTGGTGCTTAAAAAGCGCAAAAAAGGCACCATGACCAATGCCGAGGGATTCTTCTCTTTGCCGGCCATGCCAGGAGATACCATTGAAGTGAGTGTGGTGGGTTTTAGAAAAGAATACCTGGCCATACCCGATACCCTGGAGAATAACGGCTATTTAGCCCGGGTGGTGATGCAAAGAGATACCCTAATGCTGGAGCCGGTTACACTTTATCCCTGGCCCACCCCTGAAAATTTTAAAGAAGCCTTTTTAGCCACAAATGTACCCACCACGCAAGAGGACATTGCCATGCGCAATTTGGCCATTCAAGAGTTAAAAGCCCGCGCCAAAGAAATGGGCTTTAGTGCCGATGAGGTGCAGGATTTTGCCATTTCTATGCAAAACCAAGCTATTTATGATTACGGGTCAGACCAAATTTGGTCAGACGGGGGTACTGCCATTTTAGGGCGTTTAAGCGATCCTTTTGCCTGGGCACGTTTTTTCAAATCACTCAAAAAAGAAGAATAATTGACTGCGCTTCGCTTTCGCTTTACCACAGTTTATAAAATTTGTTGTGTCCTTTTTTTGAGCTTGAGCGGTTGGGGCCTTTTGGGTCAAGACCAAAAACCAGAAAGCAAAGCCACTAAAAATACGCGCATTAGCGGTACCGTTACAGATTTAGACGGTAAACCACTGGAGGCCGTAGAAGTTACCGTGGGCTCTTTCTACACTTTAACCAATGAGCAGGGGACTTACTCCATGGAGATTAACCCCGGCAAAAACCTTACGGCCTTTTTTACCCTCTACGGTTACACGCCAGACACTACGGTGTTTTCAATAGAGAAGGGCGGGCAACTTACTCTGGATAAACAACTAGAGCTCTTCCTAAACATTTTAGAAGACGCTGAGATCATCGACAAGAAGTCACGGTTTGAGAGTCAGATTTCGGTAAAAGCCAAAGACCTGGAAACATTTGTGGGCCCCGGCTCCAGTGTAGAGGGAATCATTAAAACCCTACCCGGGGTGAGTAGCTACAATGAGCTAAGTTCCCAGTACTCGGTGCGGGGGGGTAACTTTGATGAAAACCTGGTGTACGTTAACGGTATAGAGATTTACCGCCCCTTTTTGGTGCGCAACGGGCAGCAAGAAGGCCTCAGTTTTATTAACTCGGCCATGGTGCAGGATATTGATTTTTCGGCTGGTGGTTTTGAGGCGCGTTACGGAGATAAAATGTCATCTGTTCTGGATATAACCTACCGCAGGCCCAGTCAGTTTAGCCTTACGGCCGAAGGTAGCCTTATGGGCGGCAATCTGGTGTACGGTGATGCTTTTGCTAAAGATCGGTTGAATGTGTTGGTGGGTGCCCGCTACCGTACCAACCAATTAATTTTGGGCACCTTAGATACCGATGCTGATTTTAGACCACAATTTACCGATGTGCAGGCCTACTTCACCTACGCCCTTACTGACGAATGGGACCTTACTTTTTTAGGGAATTTTGCCCGGAATCTCTATGAGGTAATTCCCAGCAGCCGAACCACTGATTTTGGTACTTTCCAGGAATCCCTGCGCCTAAACGTTTTTTTTGACGGTCGTGAAGATTATGATTTCACCACCCGCTTTGGGGCGCTGGGCGCAAGCTACCAGCCCAGTAAGAACTTGCAATTAAATTTTAACACCTCGGCCTATCAAAGTACCGAGCAAGAGTATTTTGATGTGGTGGGGGCTTATCGTTTAGGGGAGCTCAACCGAAATTTAGGCAGTGATGATTTCGGGGAAATTTCTTTTACCCGCGGGGTAGGTGGTTTTCAAAACTATGCCCGTAATAATTTGGATGCCATCGTGTTAAACTTAAACCACACCGGTATTTACGATAAAGATGATGTGACCTGGCGCTGGGGCGCTAAAGTGCAGTATGAAGATATTGTAGACCGTTACAAGGAGTGGGAGCGCATTGACTCAGCGGGCTTTAATGTGCCCAACCAAAGCGGATTCAGTTATGACTCCTTAGTACAAACGGGCCCTAACGGAGGGCTGGTGTACAGTTCCATCAAGCCGGAAGATTCCATTCGGCTTTTTGAAAGCTTTGAAAGTGATGTTTCGGTGCAATCCTTAAGGGTGACCGGCTACTTAGAGCGCTCCCAAATTTTTGATTCAAAAATAGGCGACCTGTTTTTAAATACCGGTATCCGCACGCATTACTGGAATTTCAACAACCAAAATGTGATCAGTCCGCGGGCCAGCTTCAGCTGGAAACCCAACTGGAAAAAAACCGATATGGTTTTCAGATTATCCAGTGGTTTTTACTACCAACCGCCCTTTTACCGCGAGATGCGTAATCTGGAAGGTGGGCTCAATGAGAACATCCGCGCCCAGCGAAGTATTCACTTTGTGCTGGCCAATGATTACCAATTGAAGATTTGGAACCGGCCCTTTAAAATGGTTACGGAGGTGTATTACAAACACATGAATGATCTTATTCCCTATGACTTAGACAATGTGCGCATACGGTACCGGGCTACCAATAATGCCAGTGGGTACGCGGCTGGTTTTGACTACCGCATAAACGGAGAGTTTGTAAAAGGCGTAGACAGTTGGGCCAGCCTTTCCATCATGACCATACAGGAAGATATTGAGAATGACGGAGCGGGATTTTTACCGCGGCCCACTGACCAGCGCGCCAATTTTAAAATCTTCTTTCAGGATTATTTCCCCAATGACCCCACCTTTAGAGTGAGCCTTACCCTGGTTTACGGCACCGGTTTGCCATTTGGTCCGCCCCAGGCTACCGCGGCAGAGCGCATTTACCGCCTACCCGACTACCGCAGGGTAGACATTGGTTTTTCTAAGGTGCTAAAGGCCGAAGGCAAGCAATACGATTGGTCTTTCTTAAACAACTTTAAAAGCTTGTGGGTGGGCATAGAGGTATTTAACCTGCTAGACATAAATAACACGGTAAGCTACCTTTGGGTAAAGGATATTAGCACAGCGCGCCAGTATGCCGTGCCCAACTTCTTAACTGGGCGTATTTTTAATGTAAAACTGGTCACCAAGTTTTAATCGCTTAATAATGGCAGGCAAAGGCAGCTTAAAGGTTTTAAACCCCTAAATTTGCGCGCTAAAATAAATCAGATCCATGCTCAATAAAATCATTCGCCTGGCCCTAACGGCTCTAATTTTGGCTGCTGCTGTTTGGCAGTTCATAGAAGGTGAAATTGGTAACGGTATTATGTTGGTACTGCTGGCTTCATTAGTGCTGTTCACCTACTTTAAAAATGAAAATATTCTAATTGCTTTTTGGCATTTGCGTAAAAACAATATGGCTAAAGCCGATAATTCCTTAAACCGCATTAAAAACCCAGAGAAATCTTTAATTACCGGGCAGTTGGCCTATTACTACATGCTTAAGGGTCTCATTCAAAGTCAAAATGGCATCGGTAAAGCCGAGACCTTTTTGCGCAAGGCACTTAAAACGGGACTTAAACAGAAGCATGATCAAGCAATGGCCAAACTACAGCTAGCAGGTATAGCCTTGGCCAAACGCAGAAAAAGGGAGGCCATGATTTTGCTCTCAGAAGTGAAGAAACTAGATACTCGCGGCATGCTCAATGAGCAAGTGAAAATGATGAAGCAGCAAATGAAGCGCGTTTAATATTGGCTGCACAAAAAAAACGGAAGAAAACCACCTCAAAAAAACCGGCCGCGCAATGGCCCCGTAAAATAATCAAGTGGTCCATCGCTGCCTTTGCGGTGCTAGCCCTGCTTGGCCTACTCTTCTTTTTTAGTGTAAAATGGGGGGCCTTTGGTCCTTTGCCTTCTAAAAGTGATCTGGCTAAAATACAGAACAACACCGCCAGTTTAATTTACAGTGAAGAGGGTGCTTTGCTGGGCAAAGTCTTTAAAGTTAACCGCACGCAACTTAGCATAAACGAAGTACCTAAGCCTGTAATTGAGGCATTGGTAGCTACTGAAGACGTCCGCTTTTACCAGCACCATGGGGTAGATTATCGCAGCCTGGGCCGGGTATTGATCAAAAGCCTGTTGCTGCAAGACCGCAGTGCCGGTGGCGGCAGTACCCTTACCCAGCAATTGGCCAAAAATCTCTTCGGCCGCAAAGATTTTGCGTTCTTAACCTTACCGGTAAATAAGACCAAAGAAATCATTTTAGCTCAAAGGCTGGAGTCACTTTATTCCAAAGAAGAGATTTTAGAACTCTATTTAAACACTGTAAGCTTTTCAGAAAATACCTATGGACTTAATACGGGGGCCTTGCGCTTTTTTAATAAACAGCCCCGTGATTTAAAGCTGGAAGAAGGCGCAGTGCTTATTGGTCTTTTAAAAGCCAATACGTATTACAACCCCCGCTTAAATCCTGAGAGGGCGTTGGCTAGAAGAAACGTGGTTCTGGAACAGATGGCGCGCTACAACTACCTAAGCCCTGCTCAGGCCGACTCCCTCCAAGAACAGCCCTTAGCGCTGAATTACACCAATCTGGTAAGCAGCAATAAAGCCGCATATTTTACCTATCAGGTAAAGCAAGAGGCGAAAAAAATCCTGGAGAATACGGTAAAACCTGATGGCGGGAATTACGACCTTACTATGGATGGTCTGCGCATTTTCACCACCCTAAGCGAGCCCATCCAAGCCGCAGCTGAGGCCTCCTTGCAAGATTATCTGGAAAAACTTCAAAAGCTTTTTAACCGGCACTGGCGGGGCTCCAGTCCCTGGCATGGAAACCCTCAGGTTTTTCAGCAGGCGCTTGAAAGCAGCCGCAGTTTTAAGCACCTGAAGGCACGTTTTAATCAAGAAGATTCTATCAATTACTACCTAAACCGCAAGCATAGGGTAGAAGTCTATCACCCCGAGGGCGATTCTATTTTTGAGTTTAGCATACGCGATAGCGTGGCCTACTATCTGAATTTACTGCGTGCAGGCAGTGTGGCCATCAATCCGCAGAATGGCGCGGTTAAAGCCTGGGTAGGGGGGCGCAACTTTCGTTGGATGCCTTACGATCATGTGCTGGCCAAGCGGCAGGTGGCCTCTACTTTTAAGCCCTTGGTTTTTGCAGCTGCCATAGAACAAGGTGCAGATCCTTGCGACTACGTGGCTGCTGAACGCAGGAAGTACCCGCAATACGACAATTGGGCCCCCCGTAATTACGATCAGGAATACAAAGGTTTTTTCACCATGGCCGGAGCGCTTAAAAAATCAGTGAATACCGTAACGGTGAAAACCCTCATGGAAACCGGGGTAGATGAAACCCGCGCCCTGGCCGAAAAAATGGGCATTAGCAGCCAGCTGCCGCGCAACCCCTCCCTGGCCTTGGGCACAGCTAGCTTAAGCTTACTGGAAATTATCCGCGCTTATGCCTGTTTTGCCAATGGTGGCCACCGGGTTGAACCCTATTTGATTAGCCGAATTGAAAATACCCGGGGGGAAGTTATTTACCAGAAAGAAACCATCGCGCCCCAGCGAGTTTTAGACAAGCGAACGGCTGAATTAATGAATGCCATGCTGCAAAAGGTGGTAGATGAGGGCACCGCACGCGCATTACGCAGCCGCTTTGGTTTACCCAACGCTTTAGCCGGAAAAACCGGTACCGCTCAAAACTACTCAGACGGTTGGTTTGTGGGCTATAACCCGCAGCTGGTTATGGGCGTTTGGGTAGGAGGTATTACGCCCGCCATTCGGTTTAAATCAGGCACCTATGGCTCAGGTTCAGCAATGGCTTTGCCGGTTTTTGCGGCTACCTGGCAAAAGCTGAATAAACAGACTGATTTACATGATTACACTTCCGCTGGGTTTGAAAAACTACCTGAAGATTGGGCTAAAATGCTAGATTGCAAAGATTACCGAGAGCCCAATTTTATGGACAAGGTAAAAGGTTTGTTTAAGCGGAAACCAGGTGAGGAAGTAGACGCTGAGGAAGAAGAAAAACCAGGTTTTTTTAAGCGACTCTTTGGGGGCGGAAAATCAAAAAATTAGACCATGCAAGCAGAGATTATTGCCATAGGAGATGAAATATTAATTGGGCAAACGGTGGATACCAATTCAGTTTTTACGGCCAAACACCTTAATGAAATGGGTATAAAGGTGCACCTTAAACGGGTTATTGCCGATCAAAAGGAAGACATTCGCTTTGCGCTGAACACGCTGCACCCCAAAACCAAACTGGTTTTTATGACGGGTGGTCTAGGTCCCACAAAAGATGATATTACCAAACACACCTTACGGGAATATTTTGGGGGCGAGTTAATCTTTAACCAAGCGGTGTATGACAATGTGGTAAAACTTTTTGCCTCCTTTGGGCGCGAGCCTAAAGAAAGCAACAAAACCCAGGCCTATGTGCCAAGCACCTGCAAAGTGGTGATGAATGACATGGGTACGGCACCCGGCATGCATTTTGAAAAAGACGGTGTACATTTTTTCTCTACTCCGGGCGTACCTTATGAAACGGAGCATTTGGTGCGAGACAAGATTCTACCCTGGGTAGAGCAAAATCTGCAACCCGGCACCATTTATCACAAAAGTTTACTCACCCAAGGGGTGCCTGAAAGTTATCTGGCCGAGCGTTTAGCCGCCTGGGAAGAAAAGCTGCCCGTGGAAGTGAAGCTGGCCTATTTGCCCTCACCGGGCAGTGTACGTCTGCGCTTAAGCGGATATGGAACCAATAAAGAAAAATCTAAGGCGCTGGTAGAGGCGCAACTGCCCAAGATGCGCGAGATTTTAGGCCGGGATGTGTTTGGGGAAGATGAGGACACCCTGCCCCTGGTTTTGCAGAAACTGTGCACAAAGCACGAAATTACGGTGGCCACTTCAGAGAGTTGCACCGGGGGTAACGTGGCGCGCTTGCTCACAGAGGTTCCGGGGGCCAGCCATTATTTTGAAGGCAGCATAGTAAATTACAGCAATCGCGTTAAGCAAGAGTGGGTAGGGGTTAAACCCGAGACCTTAAAAGAACACGGGGCCGTTTCTGAAGCTACCATAAGGGAGCTGGCTGTTGGCGCCCGCACCCAATTTAAAACCGATTATGCCGTGGCTACCAGTGGCGTGGCAGGGCCATCGGGCGGAAGCCCTGAAAAACCGGTAGGAACGGTGTGGATTGCCGTAGCCAGTAAGCACCGGGTAAAAGCCCAAGTGTTTAGGTTTGGTAACAACCGCCTGCGCAACATTCAAAGAGCCAGCTTAATGGCCATGGATATACTACGCAGAGAAGTGCAGAAATTTGAAAGCTAGTATTGTGAGGCCCAAAAAGTTTGTATAATTTTGCAGCCCAATTTTTTAAGAAGTAGAAGCCATGTCAAGAGTTTGTGAATTAACGGGCAAAAGAGCCATTACCGGAAATAGCGTGTCGTTCTCTAATAAGAAAAACAAGCGCAAGTTTAATGTGAATCTTACCCGTAAGCGTTTTTACATTCCAGAAGAAGATAAATGGATTACCCTTAGGGTCTCTACTTCAGCTTTAAAGAATATTAACAAGAAAGGAGTATCGGCCGTAATTAAAGAGGCACGTGCCAAAGGATTCCTTACCAAGTAAACGATACTAAAAGCAAGGCATTATGGCTAAGAAAGGCAATAGAGTACAGGTAATTATGGAGTGCACCGAGCATAAGAACAGTGGTATGCCCGGCACCTCTAGATACGTTACTACCAAAAACAAGAAAAACACTCCTGACCGTATGGAGCTTAAGAAGTACAATCCTATTCTTAAGAAATATACCGTTCACAAAGAAATAAAGTAAGATATGGCTAAGAAAGTAGTTGCAACCCTAAAGAAAGGTGATTCGGCCTCATTCACTAAAGTGGTTAAAATGACCAAAAGTGATAAAACTGGCGCTTACACTTTTGAAGAAAAAATTGTAAACAAAGAATTAGTGAAGGATTTCTTCAAATAATTTTTTGATTAAGAGTAATTATAGAGGCTGTTTCACTTTGGTGGAACAGCCTTTTTTTTGGCCTGACGAAGAGCGTTAAAAATGCGCGCGAGCTTTTCCGTTTAAGGCTTGGATTGAGATATGGTAAAGCGCAAAAAAAAAGCCCTTGTGGAATCTCAACAAGGGCTTTTTTAATGCTAGGTATGGGGTGTATTACCTTACTGGAGAATACCCACGCCAATTCTAAAGTTTACTAAGGCTTGACTGAATACTCTGCCCAGGGCAGATTCTTCCATGCTCGCTTGTATAGAGGCTTCTGAGGCCTCACTAGCGTCCAGGAAGATTGTTTCTCCACCGTCAAAGGCACTTGTAAACAGGTTGTTTGAGGTTCCACTGGGGTACATATAGCCGAATTCGATTCCGTAAAGAAGGAACCACTGATCATTAATGACGCGTGTGTTACCCCAGCCCAGGTAAGCCGCTAATCCGGTGGCTGAGCCTCCAGCAATTTGGCGCGTGGCCTCAGCACCAGGAGTGGCAGGAAGGTTGATTTCCAGGTCTCCGTAGTTGACCATCTCCAGCCCCAGCTTAAATTCAAAGTAGGCTCCTAAGGGAGCGTAGTGTTCTCGATAGCTTTTAATGCTTACGTGAAGACTGAGGTTATTTAGAGAGCCTAAATCGGTGAGGTAGGGTGGCTGGCCACCGCCAAAAAAGAAGTCTCTAAAATTGAGGTTGTTCCCGTACACGCTATTAAAAAAACCTATGCCGGCTTTTACACTGCTCTTTTTACTAAAGGCATATTCGGCATTTAAATAATGCTTGAAACTTACGCTGAAAGGCACAGCCGCGAAGGCGTAACTTTCACCTTTATTTACATAGCCACTGGAATTTGGATTGAAGAAGGTAGGCATTAAAGCCATGTCATAAGTGAAAGCCCAGCGCTTGCCTAAATAGCCCGGAACTTCTTGTGCTTTTAAGGACCCTGCGAAAAGCAGGGCGAGGGATGCAATTATTATTTTTCGCATGATTGTTATTTCTTAGGAGTGCTAACTATTTGTAGGAAGTTATTGTAGATAATGCTGCGAATGAAATCTTGAGCATCTGAACTAGAATAATAGTTGTACTCCGCTAAAAGTGCATCGCTATTACGCACGTCAAACACAAAAAAGTAATTGAAAGATTCATAGTCTGGAATGGCTAAATCAGCAATAACAAAGGGAATAGGGAAAACTAAACAACTACTCAAACACAAAGAATAGTAATCTTCCTTTTGCTTGGCGGTTAAATTTCCGGTGGTGCTTAGGTAAGGTGTATCGTATTTTTCCAAAACCCCTTGGATAAAATCATGGCCGCTGTTGACTACATTGTAATTGCGGTGCCCAAAGCGTTCAAATAACCAGGCTTTCATCAAGCTAATATCATTGAAGCGCTCTGTTTGGGTGGGGTTCAGGTCTTTGTAATCGGCCAGATCCATGTCTAATCTAACCTTGTTGGCCAGCTCGCCTAAATAGTAACGATAGCGTTCTTGACGCTCCCGGGATGAGAAGTATTTAATCTCGTCATCAGAACTCTCATCAATTTTTAGGTATTGAGGGGTTACACAAACCAGCTTATCTATACCCAGTGCTTTGTTGTCATCGTACTTACCTTCATCTTCTTTCTGAGCCTCTGCCCAGGGGTCTTCTTCTTCATCAGCCAGTTCTGAGTAGGATTCAAATTTGTTGGTAAAAGCGGTGTCCTCAAGGAAAGGCACAAAGGCATATTTATAAAAATCATCTTCCGCCAATTCTTCTGAAACGGCTTTTTGGGTTTTAATGCGAGCGATTTTACTACTACGGCCCTCATTCTCATTTAAAATGGAATCTAAGGAGAAGCCGCTGGTATCTGGCAGTTCATTTTCAAAGTCTTCTTCTCTGAGGTCGGATAAATCAACCAGATTAAAGAGAGACTGCTCAAATAGTCTTTTTCCGGTGGCGTCCCCGGGGTAGTCTTTATGATATTCATACGCGTAGGCGGTGGCAATTGCCAGGGCCGCTTCTGGGCTGAATTTGTTTAATAGCGCGTACGATTGTTGACTTTCTCCCTCTACAGGCTGATAGCGCCTCAAAACCCGATAGCTCACCTTTTCAGCTTTGTAAACGCTTAAGGCGTGCAAAGCCTTGGCTACACTTAATCTTTGGTAACGGTCAGGACCATAGGTCTTCTCTAATAAAAACGCATTGTANANTACTTTACCATACTCTCTGCGCTCTAGGTAAATGCGGGTATTTTCATAGCGTGCCAGGCGCTGGCAATAGTTAAAGTAGTCTTCACCTACCAGATATTTTTCACCTTTTTCTTTAAGGTTTAAATGCTTGGTGATGGATTTTTTCCGCGTTCTGATGTTAGGGTGCGTGCTCAAAGAATCGTCATAATCATCTTCAGCGGTAATGGGCGAAAGCTCATCCAACAACATGCTGCGGGGTATGGTGTAGCCGCCACATTCTAAAAACTCTTTTTCAAAAAGAATTTCATTAAACGGTAAGTAGGAGTACTGCAGCACGTCCATTACGTAGAGCGCTTCAATGGGGCTGTAATTGGTTTTGTTGTAAAACTGTTCCAAGCCCAATTCATCCGCTTCCAGCTCAAGCTTTTTAGAGTAGTTGCTCATTTGTGAAAGCTGATCATCATTGTTGGTACTGCTGAAGAGGTCGTCACCTTCTTCCACCCGTTTTTCTTCCAGGAATTCATTGATTACGTGCTTCTCGGTATAATGCACCAGCTCATGCGCAAGAACCGTGGCCAACTGAGCTTCATTTTCTACTTGGGCTATTAAACCTAAATTGACAAAAATGATCCCAGAGTTGGTTGCAAAGGCGTTAACCAAAGGTGATTTTACCACATAAATCCGTACTTTTTTGCGTAACTCTGGTTCATCCTTTAGCAGGATGTCTAAAACTCTATCGCAAAACTCAGAGATGGTATCGCCAAAAACAATGTCACCACTCATCAATAAATTATTCAGAAAATACTCGCTTTGTTTGTAAAAATCTTCTTGCCTTTTTCGGTCTTTTCTTCGTTCGCCCTGATCAATTTGCTGGGCTTCGCGTGCAAACTTTTCGGCATAGGCCAGAGTAAAATCATCTGGAATGGGTCCCTCGGAAACTAAAGGTTGGTAGTTTTCCCAGTTCTGTTGGCCGTTTGCGCTAAATATTCCTAAAAGAACAAGTAGCGTGGGCCATAGGATTTTTCGCATGGTTAATTGTTTAAAATGGAAATGCACGGCAAGGATAAGGAATACCTTTAAAAAATGAAAGAACCCTGAAACTTTCAGATATTTGCAGCCAATTTTAGAGATTATGGGATTATTCGGCAATCTGTTTTCTAAAGAGCCTAAAAAGGAGAAGCTGGAAGAAGGCTTGGAAAAAACCAAAAACAGTGTTTTTAGCAAGCTATCCAAGGCTGTGGCCGGTAAGAGTAGAGTAGATGATGCGGTAAACGCTACCCATGAGATGCAGGTAATAAATGTATCTGAGTTGCTAAATGGCACCTATATACTGGAAATGAAGAATGCCGATGAAACGCTTTACACGGCCAAGTTTGTGGTACTCAAATAAATATGATTCAAAAAGAAAGCCTGGCTTGCGTCAGGCTTTCCTCTTTTTATGCCTTATGCTTAGTGCTGTGGTGTTTGGGCAACCATTAGACACCCTCTATGAGCGAGGTAGTGATTCTAAATCCGCTATTTTGCAATTGGCAAATGGAGATTATATTACGGCAAATAACAAGAACACTGAGCTTAGTAGACTTCAATACACTAAAATAGACCCGTCAGGGACAATTGTTGACACGCTGGATATCGATTATCCAGACACTTTAGTTGCCTTAATGCAATGCCCTCGTTGCCTTGCTGAAAAAAATGGCTTCATTTACACCTCTTTTACGGAGTTTTTTAGCAGTGACTCTGCAAGAATTCGTTTATTGAAGATTGACAACAGCACTTTTGATACCACTCTAACCACTACTTACCTTCATAATCCGCAAACACATTTTGGCCATCAATCTTGGTCAATGGAATTTGATTCTGATAGTACTTTTATATTATCAGGAAATGCTGCTAGAATGATTAGCGCCACCACTGCAAAGTATGATCTCATGCTAGCGAAGTTTGATGCCAATTTTCATTTGCTGTGGGAAACCTACGTCCAAGATACAGTTATTGGCCGCTTGGCCGGACCGCAGGGTATGGATATATTGATTGATAGCTTTGGTAAAATTTTAGTTACTGGAACAGCTTATCAATTTCCATTTGTTGGCTATGAAATAGCCTTTGCGGCTCGTTTTGATAGTGATGGGAATAACCTGTGGTACCGAGAGTACAATGACTCCTTAGGGGCAGCCGGTATTTTTTGTGTAGACAATGGCAATGGCACCTATCAGTACGTGCATAATCGATGGGTAGAGTCCACAGGTAGTGTGAATGACCTGTACGTAGGTCGTATGGATACCTTAGGCAATTTACTCACCGAAAACCGTTTAGGTTTGCGCAACCGGGCGCAGTTTGCGCAAGACATAATAAAGACCTTAGATGGCAATTACTATGTTTCAGGGGTGGGTTATTTTGGCAACCATTACAGCTATGGCTTAAAGTTTACCGGCACGGGTGATAGCTTGTGGTACCGCAATTATTACCATGATGATACCTTAGACGAAAGCTATGTGGAAAGCTTTTTTCAAGATGGAGATAGTAATCTGGTGCACATAGGCTATCATATTAATTTGGTAAATCCCAACCGAGGTAATACCGTTTTTAGCTGGTTGTACCGCACCGACAGGCACGGTTGCCTTTTTAACAACTGTGATTTGAGTGTAGAGGAGTTCAATGCTTTGCCGCCTTTGGCGCTGTATCCCAATCCAGCACAAGGGCATTTTTATTTAGACCTACCCGCTGGTGAAAAGGCCACGCTGTTAGCCCTATACAATTTGCAAGGGGCACTGGTAGAAACCCACACCCTTGATGTGCCTCCGGGAGATACGGTTTCAATAAGCAGCCCATTACCTTCAGGTAGTTATATCTGTGTATTAAGGGGAGAGGGAAAGCCTTTGGGTGTAGCCCGTATAATGCTTACTCCCTAGCATTTTTTGGCTAGCTCCAAATCCTTGGTGCTAGGATGTTGCTTATGCACTATTTCTCTGGTAATGAAGGTTTTTTCCCTTAATGAAAGTAGGTAAATGCCCCTTTTCTCGGGTCGTAGTTGGCTTTTCTTTCAGATATTTGCAGCCAATTTTAGAGATTATGGGATTATTCGGCAATCTGTTTTCTAAAGAGCCCAAAAAAGAGAAGCTGGAAGAGGGCTTAGAAAAAACGAAGACCAGCTTATTTACCAAATTATCAAAAGCGGTAGCGGGGAAAAGCAAGGTAGACGATGAGGTGCTGGATGAGCTTGAGGAAATACTCATTACAGCCGATGTGGGCTTAGACACCACGGTAAAAATCATTGATCGTATTGAAGAACGGGTAGCACGTGATAAGTATTTAGGTACGGCTGAGTTGAATGATATATTAAGGGAGGAAATTGCTGATTTACTTCAAGGTGAAACTCAAGCGGATTTTAAGGCTTTTGATGCAAGTCATAAACCCTATGTTATTATGGTGGTAGGTGTTAATGGCGTAGGAAAAACAACCACCATCGGCAAGCTGGCACATAAATTTAAGCAAGCAGGACTCAAAGTGGTGTTGGGAGCGGCAGACACCTTCCGGGCGGCTGCGGTAGATCAATTGACCATTTGGAGCGAACGAGTAGACGTACCCATTGTAAAGCAGGCCATGGGTTCAGACCCGGCCTCTGTAGCCTATGACAGCTTACAATCGGCTTTATCACAGGAGGCAGACGTGCTTATTATTGATACGGCCGGTCGCCTGCACAACAAGGTAAACCTCATGAATGAGTTGGGCAAAATTAAACGCGTGATGCAAAAGCTGGTGCCCGATGCTCCCCATGAAGTGCTGTTGGTGTTAGACGCCTCTACCGGGCAAAACGCCTTAGAGCAGGCCAAGCAATTTACCAAAACCACCGAGGTAACTGCCCTGGCGCTCACCAAGCTAGATGGTACGGCTAAAGGCGGGGTAGCCATTGGTATTTCAGACCAATTGCAAATTCCCGTAAAATACATTGGCGTGGGCGAGCAAATGGAAGACCTGCAGATTTTTAACAAAAGGGCTTTTGTAGATAGCCTTTTTGGCGAATAATTAAAACACGTAAATGCGCACTAAAAGTCGTAGAAAGAATAAAATCAATATTGTAACCCTGGGCTGTAGTAAAAATATTTACGACAGCGAGGTACTAATGGGCCAGCTAAAGGCCAACAACAAAGCGGTGGCCCACGAAGAAGAGGGTAACATTGTGGTTATAAACACCTGCGGTTTTATTGATAACGCCAAAGAAGAATCCATTAACACCATTTTGGAGTTTGTAGATAAGAAGGAGCAGGGCGAAGTTGAAAAAGTCTTTGTGACCGGTTGCCTTTCAGAACGTTACAAACCCCAGCTGGAAGAAGAAATACCCAACGTTGACCAATACTTTGGCACCCATAACCTGCCGCAGCTGCTCAAAGCTTTAGGAGCCGATTACAAAAAACAACTGGTAGGGGAGCGCCTTACTACTACCCCCCAGCACTTCGCTTACCTGAAGATTAGTGAAGGCTGTGACCGGCCCTGTTCTTTTTGCGCCATTCCGCTAATGCGCGGAGGCCACCGCAGCACCCCCATTGAAGATTTGGTGAAAGAATCTGAGAAGCTGGCCGCTAAAGGGGTGAAGGAACTCATTTTAATTGCCCAGGACCTTACCTATTACGGTTTAGATATTTATAAAAAACGGGCTCTGGCCGATTTACTCAAAGCACTGGTAAAGGTGGAGGGCATTGAATGGATTCGTTTGCACTACCTTTTCCCCACCGGTTTCCCGGAAGAAGTGTTGGATGTGATTAAAGCTGAACCTAAAATTTGCAACTACATTGATATTCCCCTGCAACACATAGCCGATCCTTTACTCAAAGCTATGCGCAGAGGTACCACTAAGGCTAAAACCGATAAGCTGTTGCGTTTAATGCGTGAAAAAGTGCCGGGCATGGCCATCCGTACTACCTTAATTATTGGCTATCCGGGGGAAACCCAAGACGACCATGAGGTTTTAAAAGAATGGGTGCGCGAGATGCGTTTTGACCGTTTAGGGGTATTTACCTACAGCCATGAGGAAAACACCCACGCCTACAACTTTGAAGATGATGTACCCGCGGCCGTGAAACAGGCTAGAGCCGATGAAATTATGGCCATTCAGCAGGAGATTTCAGCCGAGATGAACCAGCGTTTTGTGGGCACCCGCCAAAAAGTACTGATTGATAGGGTAGAAGGGGAGTTTTTTGTGGGCCGCACAGAATACGATTCACCCGATGTTGACAATGAAGTTTTAATTAATGCGGAATACCTGCGGGTGGGTGAATTTGTAGAGGTAGAAATTACCGAAGCTTCGGACTACGATTTGTTTGGGGTGCCTGTGCAGGAAGCGGTAAAAGTTTAATTTTCTCGTTTTAGCTGGGCCATTTTTAGCGCGGCTACCGCACATTCAATGCCTTTGTTCCCATGCGCACCACCCGCCCGGGCGCGGCTTTGCTCAATGGTGTTATCGGTGAGCACACAAAAAATAACGGGGTGCTGTAGTCTAAATTCAATTGCGTAACGCCTTGGGTAACGCTGTCGCAAACAAAATCAAAATGGCGTGTTTCTCCTTGCACCACAGTGCCAATCACCACAATGGCGTCATAGACTTCTTTTTGGCAAAGCAACTTGGCGCCATAGGTCAATTCAAAGGTACCAGGTACATTTAAGCGGGTAATGTTTTCAGCTTTAGCGCCACAATTTTGGAAAACCTCCANGGCCCCTTCGGCTAGGGCCTCGGTAATTTCAGCGTTCCATTCTGCCACCACCAAACCCAGTTTNAAGTTGGNCGCACTNGGTAATTGCTCAGGGTTGTAATCGGATAAGTTAGTGCCAGCAGTGGCCATTACTCTGGCTGTTGGGCTTCAGCGCGGGCAATGTATTTTTCCACGTCAGCCGCTTGCTTAGAGTCTGGGTACTCTTCTTTAATAGTCTCAAAATGCCCTACAGCTGCTTCAAAATCGCCTTGCATTTCGGCTACCAAGCCCGCTTTAAACAAATAGAAAGGCACCACATAGCTGTTGTTAGAAACTTTACTGGCTTTTACGTAGTACTCAAGCGCGTCTTCAGGTTGGTTTAATTCCATGAAGGCATCACCAATAGCTCCGGTGGCTTCAGCCGATAAAAGGGGATCTGAGGTAGAAAATTCGTCAAGGAGCTTAATGGCATTTTCAAACTCTCCCAAACGTAAATAGGAAATACCAGCGTAGTAATTAGCCATGTTACCGGCTTTGGTGCCACTGTAGTCAGCGGCTACGTCTAAAAAGCCCATGTGGCCATCGTATCCGTTAATAGCTTGTTCCAGAGAATCTTTCTGAAAAAGGCTTTCGGCATAAAATATTTCTTCCTGAGCTTCTTGCTCTAAGGGTTCTTGGTACAACTTGGTGTAGGCAAAATAGCCGGCTACCACTGCAAAAATGGCAATACCAATGGTGGTAATGCTCTTGCGGTTTTCTTCAAGGTAACGTTCCAGGCCCGTAAGGGAGCTTCCTACGTCTACTAAAACTTCTTCTTCTTGCTTATTTTTTTTTGCCATAGCTTTTACGCCTTCATTTAAGAGCGGCAAAATTAACTTTTTTTTCTACAGGCCAAAGTTTTCATAACAACATCCGCAAAGCCTAATTTTGCCGGGCATGTTTTTAAAAGAGCTTCATCTTCAAAACTTTAAAAGTTGGTCTCAGGCCCACTTTACGTTTTCCCCAAAATTAAACGCTTTTGTAGGCTTAAACGGAGCGGGTAAAACCAATTTGCTAGACGCCATTCATTATTTGAGCTTAACCAAAAGCTACTTTAGCAATACCGATGCGCAGAATATTTTGGATGGAGCAGATTTTTTTAGCATTGACGGAACCTTCCACCGAAAGGAAAAAGAGGAACGCATACACTGTGCCTTAAAAAAAGGCCAAAAGAAAACCCTGCGTAAAAACAAAAAGGAGTACGAGAAACTAGCCGACCACATAGGGCAATACCCTTCTGTAGTGATTTCACCCTATGACCGAGACCTGATCACGGAGAGCTCAGAAACCCGCAGGCGATTTATGGATACCGTGCTGAGCCAGGGCCATAGCCAATACCTTTTTCACCTGATGCGCTACAATAAGGCTTTGCAGCAACGCAACCGGCTTTTAAAATACTTTGCCGCCAACCACACTTTTGATGCCCTTAGTCTGGAGGCACTGGAGGTACAAATGCAAGAGCATGCAGAGCCGCTTTATGCTATGCGCCAAAGTTTTTGCGATGAGCTGCAGCCTAAAATCACCTATTACTATCAGTTTATTAGCCTGGGGCGCGAGGAGGCTAGTTTGACCTATAAAAGCCAGCTGCATGAAACCAGATTGCGCGACTTACTGCAAGAAAACCTCACCAAAGACAAGGTGAATCAGTACACAGGCGTAGGGCCCCACCGTGATGATTTGATATTCAAACTCCAAGAAAAATCGGTGCGGAAGTTTGGTTCCCAAGGCCAGCAAAAATCATTTTTAATTGCGCTAAAGCTGGCCCAGTATGATTTTATCCAGAAAAAGCTGGGGATTACGCCCATCCTTTTACTGGATGACATTTTTGACAAGCTGGATGAAGACCGGGTAGCCAAGCTGATAAAGTTGGTGCATGACGAGGAGTTTGGCCAGATTTTCATCACTGATACCCACCCTGAGCGCACCCGCGCTATGGTACGGGAAATAGATCCGCAAGCCCAAATTTTTAATGTAAGTGAAGCCTCATGAGAAGAGATAATGAACAGAGCCTGGCGGAGGCTATAAAAAAGATGTTGCAAAAAAGAGGTTTGGATGAAAAGCTACTGGAAACCGAAATTTACCAGCGTTGGGAAGAACTGGCTGGGAAAGAAATAAATCTAAAAACACGGACTGTGCGTTTTAAGAGCGGTACTTTAGAAGTTTTCATCACCTCGGCCGCCTTGCGCCAAAACCTTAGCCTCCAGCGCGAAGAACTGCGCCAAACCATAAACATGCGCTTGGTGAATAGCCCCGTGAAATCTTTGGTTATACGCTAAAAAAAGCCGTTTCAAGAGTGAAACGGCCCTTTTATAATCGTTAAGCTGCGCTGTTTCTAGTAGCGCTCGCGGGTGGCAAAGAAGAAGTTTCCTTCAATTTGCGCATTTTCATCAGAATCACTTCCGTGGATGGCGTTGGCCGCAATACTTTTAGCGTAAAGCTTACGGATGGTACCTTCAGCGGCTTCCTCGGGATTGGTGGCGCCAATAAGCGTGCGGAAATCAGCCACAGCGTTATCTTTTTCTAAAATAGCCGCCACTATAGGGCCAGAGGTCATGTATTCAACCAATTCACCAAAGAATGGGCGCTCTTTATGAATGGCATAAAAAGCCTCAGCATCTTTGCGAGATAGTTGGGTCATCTGCATGGCTTCAATTCTGAAACCCGCCTCATTAATTTTGGCTAGTATGGCCCCAATGTGTCCACCTTCAACAGCATCGGGCTTAATCATGGTAAATGTTTTAGTACCTGCCATGGTAAAATCGTTTTTAAAATTGGCGGCAAAAGTATTACTCTAAAAACCAATAAAACATTCTATTGGCAAAAAGTTAGTGAGAAGTTGCTAATTATTAATTTTGCAGACTGTTAGAAAAATCTAGCAACAAACTAAAATCTCAAAAAAACATGAAAAAGATCAAATTATTCGCTCTTGGCTTATTAGGAGCTTCTATGTTTTTAACGTCTTGTGCCGATGATGAAGATGAGGATGGCCTGGCCCCCGCCTTAAATATGGTAGAGCTAACCACTGGCGCTACTGGTGGTGACATCACTATTGCAGAGGGTGAGGCATTGGTTTTCACCTGGGACTCAAGAAAAGGTGATTCAGACCTGGAGACTTTTGATGTAGTTACACAAGGCATAAACTCACCTAGCTCCGTGCCTACCAGTAATCAAGGCAATGATTTCCCTTACGACATTGCCAATGCTGATGATGAAACTTACATTGATACTTTGGTATTCCCTAATGCTGGTTTAGCGGTGGGTGGCCCTACCAATTACACTTTTACGGTAACTGACCGCGATGGTCTTACCACCGAGGTAAGTTTTAACGTAACCGTTGAGTCAGGAAGCACCGCTCTTAGCAGCCCTCAAGCTTTCACCTGGACCCGTGTAGGTGGTCAAGCCGGAACAGGTCTAGACCAGTTTGGATTAGCCTGGACTAGCAACACCGCTACCAGTGCTATTGTAACTACTGGTTCTAACACTACCATGGTACAGCTTTCAGCTGCCGACTTTGCCGGTATTACTACCCAGCAAGAATTAGCCGCTGCAATTTCTGGCGGTACAGCTATTACTGAGTACACTGGTGTTTCAGCCACAGCCAGCGGCACTTATGATGATGTTTTAGCGGTAAATAATGACGGTGACCTTTACTTATTGCAAGTACAGTCTGCAGACGTAACTACAGGCGGTCAAGGTACTACCATCACCATTGACGGAGAGTACAAGAACTAATCGTTCTTTAATCAGTTTTACAAACCCTGGACTCTTAGTCCGGGGTTTTTCTTTTTAACAATACTATGAAACTAGACATACTGGCCTTTGGCGCCCACCCTGATGATATTGAACTAAGTTGTGCCGGCACCCTGGCAAAACAGAGCCATTTGGGCTATGCTTGCGGGGCAGTAGATTTAACCCAGGGTGAAATGGGTACGCGCGGTACACCTGAAATAAGGTTAAAAGAAGCACAGGCAGCGGCAGAAATTCTGCAGCTTAAAGCCCGGCATAACCTGGGTTTTAAGGATGGTTTGTTTAGGAATGATTGGGCGCATCAAGAGAAAATAATTGAGATGATTAGGCTGTACCGCCCTGAAATTGTTTTGGCCAATGCACCAACAGACCGCCACCCAGATCATGGGCGGGGAGCCGAAGTGGTAAAGCAGGCCTGTTTTTTAGCGGGTTTACGCAAAATAGAAACGTGCTTTAATGGAGAGGTGCAAGAGGCCTACCGTCCACAACAATTATTACACTACATTCAGTTTCAAACTTTATCGCCTGATTTTATAATGAATATTGGAGAGCATATCCACACCAAGTTGCAATCCATAAAGGCCTATGAATCGCAATTTTACAACCCCAAATCCAAGGAGCCAAGCACGGTAATAAGCTCTAAAAACTTTTTAGACAGTGTAACCTATCGGGCTCAAGACCTGGGGCGCCTAATTGGGGCCGAATATGGCGAGGGTTTTATTAAAAGTCAGGATTTAGGGCTTAATGACCTGATGCACTTGAGCGGAGTACGCTAGCATAAGCCTCCTTNAATTTTTGGGCAATAGCGGCTTGCCCATACTGCGCTTTGGCTTTTTGAGCNATCTCNTGAGCGTTAAANTCAAAGCCTTCTAGCATTTGTTGCAAGGCCCGGCATAACTGAGCCGGTTGATTGGGCTCTACTAAAATCCCCCGCTCTGGCGAAACAATTTCCGGTACCCCGCCAACCTTGGGCCCAATAACCGGAGTACCGCAGCAAAGACTTTCTAAAAGCACCACTCCTTGGCTTTCAATATGGCTGAAAAGCACGAAACAGTCGGCCTTTTGCATTTGATGCGCCACTTCAGACTGTGCCATTGCTTGTAAAATTTCTACCTGCGGCAAATTGCGAGCGGCAATTTCTTGCCGTAACCACTCCGTATCACCATCACCGCCAATGGCTAGTTCAAAGTCGCTGCTCTTTTCCGCCAAAAGCGCAAAACCATCTAAAAGGCCCGTTATATTTTTGGTGCCGTTTTGTAAAGTAGAAATATGGAGAAATCGTTTGGGTCGGTTATTTCTAGTCTTTCCCAGGAAGTTGAAAATTTCGGTATTTACAACGTTGCTTATCGGTTTAACCGCCCCACGGTACCCAAAAGATTGCATGGCCTGCCCCAGGCCCTCACTCACCGGCAAAAGCATGGCCGCTTTTTTTAAACCCCAGCGGGTTAGCTTTTTTTCAAACAAACCCCATTGGTAATTGCGCTCGGGCTGAAAGCCTGAAAAGTGTTCAGTGATGAGGTAGGGCAATCCCATGCTCCTGGCTGCTGCTGCTGCCGGATAGGTGACATGCACATGCAGCAAATCAAACCTTTCTCCGCGGCTAAGCAGGAAATGATACCCCTTAAAATAAGCCTTGTATTTACTGTAAAATGGCGCTTTTTTTTGATAGAACACCCGCACAATGCGCAGGTTACCATTTTTTGAGTCTTCAATACCGGGCGCACCTTGGGCGGTGGCAATTACGGTTACCGGAATTTGGGTGGCTAAGGCTTCCAAATGCCGCAGCACAAAATTCCCCAAAGTGGGCTCAGCGGCCGATGGAAACCAACTGGCTAAGTGTAATACCCTGGGTGTTGCCATGCGGCTAAATTAGCATTAAGAATTACATATGCATCCTAAGATGAAAACGATACAGCAAGCGTTGTAAAAAGGTAAATTTGCAAAATGCCCAAGCTGAATAAAGATATTGAACCCACTTATGGCCTAACTTCTAAAAATGAAGAAGTGGTTAATATTATTACGCATGGTCTGGGCATTCCGTTTTCCATAGCTGCGCTGGTACTGCTTGTGCAGGAGGGTTTAACGCAAGATAACGGCTTGTATTTGGCGGCCGTTTTGGTCTACGGACTTACCATGTTCTGGACTTATACCACCTCTACCATTTACCACGGTTTGTACAAGGCTCAGCCCAACAGGCGTAATAAGTTTCATTTACTAGACCATACCGCTATCTACCTGTTTATTGCCGGTACTTACACACCCATTGCTTTATTTGTACTGCCGGGTGCTTGGAGTATTGGTATTTTTTCAGGCATTTGGTTTTTAGCCCTGTCCGGGGTCGTTTACAAGACCTTCTTTTTAGGCAGGTTCCCTAAACTGTCTTTAATTATTTATTTGCTTATGGGCTGGCTCATTATAGTGGCCATTAAGCCGCTACTGAGTGCCGCTTCTTCTGAACTGTTATTTTGGATTTTTGCTGGTGGTGCCTCTTATTCTTTAGGCACCTTGTTTTTTAGCTTAAAGCGATTAAAGTACAGCCACGGCATTTGGCACCTATTGGTATTGGGAGGTACCGTGTGTCACTTTCTGGGTATTTATTGGTATGTTTAGGGAGGTGTTCAAAAATCGCCAACGGTTATTCTATATAATGCTGGGTGCCCTGGGCTTGTTTGGCACTTACCTCTTCCAGAATTATTTGGATTTTCATTCAGTAGTTTTTGAGTTATCGGCTCCTGAGGCACTGAATTACACCGCTGACTACCAACCTAAGGAAAGCTTTCCCTTTGTGGTAAATAAAGTTTTTCGCTATTTGTGCAATGATCTTTTTGCCATGGCTTTAATTTACGGGCTCTTTTATGAAAAGAAGTATCTCAGATTTGCCTTTGCTGTGTTGTTATTTGGGCTAGTAGTGCTACTGCCGCTTTATTTGTTCATCTTTTTGCAACAACCTCCTGGTTTCACTTCCATGCTCACCCATCTGCATCGTATAGTTTTTAATCCGGTGCTCATGATGTTGCTAATTCCCGCTTTTTTCTACCAAAAATATCAGCGCACCTTAAATTCTTGAAATACCCCAAACAATTGCAGGTTGTGTAAGTTATGTTCTTAGTATATTTTTGCTCAATGTTTAAACATTAAAACCCAAAATGAGAATGAAGACAATCAACAAACTAATGTTATTGGCTGTAGCCGGAAGTGTAACGGTAGCCTGTAACAGTAGCGCCCCAGAAGAGGCCGTAGAAACTAAAGAGGCGCAAGAAGTAGCTACCCCAGAAACTACTTCAGAAACTTATGTAGCCGTTACTGACGGTGACGAAATTACCTGGGAAGGTTATAAAACTTTTTCTGGTGACAACCACTACGGTACTATTCAGGTGACTGAAGGTGCTTTTAATGTTGAAAATGGAGAACTGGTAGGCGGTTCATTTGTGATTGATATGGGCTCCATCAACAGTGTTGATTTAGCCGAAAGCCCTGACATGAAAGGAAAATTAGAAGGCCACTTAAAAAGTCCTGACTTCTTTGCCGTAGACTCTTTTCCTCAAGCTACGTTTGAAATCACTCAGGTAAAGGTAGCTGAGAATGATACTACGGGTGCTACGCATCATATTGACGGAAACTTAACCATGCGTGGTATCACCAAAAATATCACCGTGCCAGCCATGGTAAAAATGGAAAATGGCATGATTGAGTTTCAAACGCCAGAGTTTGTAATTGACCGTAGTAAATGGAATGTGCGTTTCCGCTCAACTTCTTTTGCTGAATTTGCCAATGTGGCCAAAGACAAAGCAATTGATAATAATATTAAGTTGAAAGTAAACTTGAAGGCTAAAAACGCCTAAGAGTTGATTGAGGTTTGGTTCAATGGGCCCCCGATTGCATCGGGGGCCTTTTTTTTGCTTAGCGCTTAATAGAAATATTTATAAATTTCTGGCTTGTAATCTGCTAATCATGAATACACCTGATTATATCAGCATAAAAAGCTGGAACGAAGATGACCGCCCGCGTGAAAAACTACAATTAAAAGGGAGAGCCGCTTTAAGCGATGCCGAACTGATTGCCATTCTACTAGGCAGCGGCAGTAAAAGTGAATCAGCGGTAGATCTGGCCAAACGCTTACTGCAAAGTGTAGATAATAACATTAACGCTCTTGGGAGATTAACCATTCAGGATTTACAAAAATTTAAAGGCATTGGCCCGGCCAAAGCAATTTCCATTATAACGGCCTTAGAGCTGGGCAAGCGCAGGCGCATGGCTGGGGCACTGGAGTTGAAAAAAATTAGCAGCAGCCAAAGTGCTTTTGATCTTTTACAGCCTCTGCTGGGTGATTTGGGCCACGAAGAATTTTGGGTGGTTTTTCTTAACAACTCTAACAAAGTATTGAGTCACCAATGCATTAGTAAAGGGGGGCTTACCGGCACAGTGGCCGATGTGCGCATGATCTTCACCCAGGCGCTTGCGTTTAAATCAACCGCCCTAATTTTAGCCCACAATCATCCTTCCGGTAAAAACAAACCTTCAACGGCCGATATTGCCCTCACCCGTAAGGTAAAAGAGGCCGGGCAAGTGATGGACATTCAGGTATTGGATCACATCATAATTGCCCACCAAAGCTATTACAGCTTTGCAGATGAAGGCCGCTTATAGTTTTTTTCTTTACGGTGGCAGGGCCTTAGCATAAGCCTTACTTTTACCGAATGATTCTTTTTTACGTTGAAAAAGTTACTCCGCGGGTGCGTTATGCAGCGCGTTTAATTCTAAAGGATATTTTAGGATTAAGAGTGCGCTTTACTACTGATAAAGAGGAATATCTAAAAAGTAAGATTGCCAAAATTAATTACAGCAAAGATCCTTTGCAAAGTGGAATCTATATCCAGGCGAGCAAGTTACTTTTTGAGACCGATATTTTTGAACAAGACTTTAAAACCTCAACCTACCGTAATGTGCCAGTCTTTTTCCTTAGCGGTTCCAATGCACATTTACCCTTTGATCCTTTTGCGGCCGGTTTTTACCTAGCCAGCCGTTATGAGGAGTACATTCCTTTTATTGCAGATAGTCACAACCGGTTCTCGGCTAAAGAAAGCTTACAGTATAAAATTAAGGCTCTGCATTTACCGTTAGTTAATATTTACGCTGAGTTTTTGGCAGAACACATTACCCAAACTAGCCCCAAAACAGAATTTAATCGCAGAACATACCAATTTATTAACACGGTAGATGTAGATAATGCCTCGGCTTATTTAGGCAAAGGCGTATTTAGAGTGCTGGGGAGTTACGCGCAAGATTTGCTTTCTTTTAATTTTAGCGAAGTGTTAAGCCGCACTCAAACCCTACTCAAGCTCAAAAAAGATCCTTTTGAAACTTTTGATTACGTGTTAGAGCTTCAAGAAAAGTACAAGTTTAAAAGCGTGTACTTTGCATTGTTCTCCAGGCTGGGTCAATATGATCGAAGTTTAACCCGCTACAGCAGCCGCCTGCAGCGCTACCTTAAAGGCATTGCTGATTTTTGCGAGGTGGGCATTCATCCTTCGTACCGTTCTAATAGCCACCTGAAAATTTTAGAAGAAGAACTCTTGAGTTTGGAGCGAGTGCTCAAGAAGGACGTAACTAAAAGTCGGCAGCATTTTTTAAAATTGAGCTTTCCCATTACCTATCGTAATCTCCTAGAGCTTGAAATCACAGACGATTATTCCATGGGTTATGCATCAGAGAGTGGGTTTCGAGCAGGACTCTGCACCCCTTTCAGATTCTATGATTTGGAACAAGAAATTGAAACACCTTTAACGGTGCATTCCTTTCCTTTTATGGATGGGACCTACATTTACTACCAAAAGAAAAGTCCGCAGGAAGCATGGCCAGAAATAAAATCCTACATCAAAACAATCAAAAGGTACCACGGTGAGTTTATACCGGTGTGGCACAATCGCATTTTTAGTGAAAAAGCAGAAGAGTGGAAAGGTTGGAACAGCCTCTATGAGCAGATGATAGAAGAAGCTTTATGATAAAGTATGTAGCCCATAATTACTTGAACTTAAAAAAATACGATGAGTGCGTCAAGCGCGATCATCAAAAATTAATTTACGGCCTAAGTTGGTACTTAAGCGCGGTGAGTCCACGCTGGGATGCACTGGTGCTGAACGATTATGATGCCGTTTTGCCCTTGCCTTTTAAAATCAAATGGGGCATTAAGTATTACTATCGTCCTTTTGGCCTGCAGCAACTGGGTGTGTTTTCCAAGAAAGAACTGCCTTTGCCCGTGCTAGACGAGTTGATTGAAATGGCCACCAGCAAAGTGCGTTTTTTCGATATCTGCCTCAATCAGAATCAGCAACCCAAAACGCCTAAAGTGCAGCTTTTGCAGCAGCAAAATCAAATGCTTAACCTGCGCAGGAGCTATCAGGAGATTTATAAAAGTTACGGCACCAATCTTAAAAGAAAGCTAAAAAAGATAGACAGTAAATCTCTGCAGCTTTTTGAGCACGATGGCCCCGATGTAGTGCTGGATTTTTTCAAAGAAACCAAAGGAAAGGAGTTGAAATTGAGCGAAGAGTTCTACCGAAACTTCAAGAAAGTAATGTACCAACTCTTTCACAAAGGTATGGGACGGGTGTATTCTGTGTACGGTGGTCCTAATACGCTACTGGCCGCAGCTTTTTTTATTGAATATCAGGGGCGATGTACGGCTTTGAGTACGGCTACTAGCGCCATGGGTAAAGAATATAATGCCATGACCTACCTCATGAATGAATACATCATTTTTAAGGCAGAAAAGGAGGAGTGGTTGGACTTTGAAGGCAGTAACCACCCTGGCATTGCCCGCTTTAACCGCAGTTTTGGTGCCCAGGATTTTGCCTACTGGCGCGTGCGTTATTCCAATCTACCTGCTCCCATTAGCTGGTTTCAGCGCTAAATGATTCTTTAGAAAATACAACCTTGTCATGCCCCCCGCCCGTTTAAAATACCGTCATCTTTTTTTTGATTTAGACCATACCCTTTGGGATTTTGCTCTGAACTCACAGCAGGTACTACATGAGCTCTTTGCAGACTATGATCTACACCAAAAGCTGGCTATAGAAGTACGGGAGTTTATAACAACCTATCAGCACATTAATGACCGCTTGTGGGGTTTGTACCGCCAAGGCAAAATTACCAAGGAGCGCTTGCGTATAGAACGTTTTTTGAGCACGCTGGCCACCTTTGGTCTTCCTGATAAAGAACTGGCTAAAACCTTAGAAGGTGAGTACTTGCGCAGGGCACCATATCAAAAAGGTTTAATGGTTGGCTGTTTGCCGATGTTAGATGCTTTGAAAACGCATTTTCAGTTGCACATTATCACGAATGGTTTTAATGAAACCCAACACATCAAACTCAAGGAGAGCGGCCTTAGGCCATACTTTGATCTGATTCTCACTTCAGACCAAGTGCAGGTGCATAAGCCACAGGCCAAAATCTTTATTGAAGCGCTTAAGCGTACCGGAGCGCAGCGATCGGATAGTATTATGATTGGAGACAATTTACTGGCTGATATTCAAGGTGCCCGAAATGTGGGAATAGATCAGGTCTTTTACAACCCGCTTAAAACCAAGCACCAAGAGAAACCAACTTTTGAAATTACTCAGCTGGCTGATTTACCGCCTCTTCTTCTTTAGCGGCCACCACGTACTCAAAAGCCGTAAAATCATATTGACCCGTGCTGCGGTTGTGCTCAGCTGTAAGTCTCACACTAATAAAATCTTGCGCCTTAAGGCCCTTAAGCTTTTTCTCACCCTTCATGGGTTGGGTAGTAAAATAGAAATCGGCTAAAATTTCACTTCCCTCTTTTAGTTGGTAGGGGTTTGGGTCTACTTTTTCAATGCGCAAAACAGCAAGGGTTTTGGAGCCATCAAGCAAACCCAAAACCGTGGCGTTCACCGGAAAGGTTTTTACCGGAACCATCTGAAGCTTACTGCTATCTTGCTGTGCAAAAAGAAAAGAGCTGGCCCAAAATGAGGCCAGCATGATAAAGATTATACGCATAGTTTTCACTAAGAGTTCAAAAGTACATTTTTACTTTTTGGCGCAAGAAGGCAATGAGCTAACGTCTAGTCGCGTGCGCCCAGGAACATCATAATGTACCAGGCCAATTGGGTAATGGATGCCAGAGCAGCTACCAGATAGGTGTTGGCGGCTGAGTTAAGGGCGTCTTTGGCCATGTTGTGTTCTTGGGGGCTGGTCATGTTTTCGCGCTCTAGCCAGGCCAGGGCCCGGTTGCTGGCGTCATACTCAACGGGCAAGGTTACTAGGGTAAATACGGTTATGGCGGCCTGTAAGGCAATTACAATTAAAAATACGGTTTCAATAGAACCAAAAAGGTTAAATACCCCAAAACCAAATAGCATGGCCATGAATAAAAAGCCCAGTACCTGAGAGCTAAAGCTTACTATGGGCACCATGGCCGAGCGAAGCTTTAACCAGCTATAGGCCGTGGCGTGTTGCACTGCGTGACCACATTCGTGTGCGGCTACTGCGGCAGCGGCCACCGAGTTACTTTGATAAACGTCTTCGCTTAAATTTACGGTTTTATCCTTGGGATTGTAGTGATCAGTCAAGCGTCCGGACGTGTGTAATACGCGTACATCTGTTATGCCATTATCGTGAAGCATTTTTTCAGCTATCTCTTTACCGGTAAGCCCATTTTGCAGGCCAACCTTACCGTATTTCTTAAACTTGCTTTTTAAGCGCTGTTGCACCAAAAAGCCAATGATCATAAATGCAATTAAGATTATTATCATGATATTATATACATTAGTTTTGCGCCAACCCAAAGCAAAAAATGTGCCTGACAACAGGCTAATGACAACTCCTAAAAGAAAATAAATGGCTGGTGAGAAACCATTGATTTTGGTCTGTAATGACGATGGAATTACCGCTCCGGGAATTCGAACGCTGGTGAAAATCATGAATGAACTGGGAGATGTAATTGTGGTAGCACCAGATGGGCCACAAAGCGGTATGGGTCACGCCATTACTATAAACGGTATTTTACGCTGTGACCCTATTCACTTAGATGATGGTCCGCAAAGTGAGTATAGTTGTACCGGTACACCGGTAGATTGTGTCAAACTGGCAGTAAATGTAGTACTGCCCCGCAAACCCGACTTGGTAGTGAGCGGCATCAATCACGGTAGTAATTCTTCTATTAATGTGATTTATTCTGGAACTATGTCTGCCGCTATGGAAGGCTGCCTGGAGGGCGTACCCTCCATTGGTTTTTCATTATGTGATTACAGCTGGGAAGCTGATTTTGAGCCGGCCATACCTCACATCAAGAAAATTGCCCAGGAAACTTTGGCCAAGGGTTTACCCCGAGGGATTTGCCTGAATGTAAACATCCCCAAGTATGAAGGAAAAGAGTATGCAGGCATAAAGGTGGTACGTCAGTGCCAAGGTAATTGGGAGGAGGAATTTGATCAACGCACTGATCCGCGGAAGCGAAACTATTACTGGCTTACCGGAAAGTTTGTAAATTATGATGAAGGCCAGGATACCGATGAATGGGCCTTGGAGAATTACTACATTTCTGTAGTGCCTATTCAGAGTGACTTAACGGCTCATTCGCAGCGCACCGCCATGCAAAATTGGAATTTTGAATAAAGCTGAACAGATTCATATTGTACCGGCTGGGGGCTTTGCCCGAGAAGTGCACAGTATGCTGCCCCATTGCAATCTGCCCGAAGGCAATCTTTACGATGATGACCCAAAGCACGGTGCATTGGCTCTCAAAAATCTTCCTGATAAAGGTATGCTGGCCTTGGCCGTAGGCGACTCCCAACAGCGAAGAAAGTTTGCGGAACGCCTGCAAGGGAATTTTTATTTCCCGAATCTCATTCATCCTAAAGCAATCTTGCAAAACCCTGATACTATTGAATTAGGCCACGGCAACATTATTACCGCAGGCTGTGTGCTTACCACCGATATTCAAATAGGTCATTTTGTGGTTTTAAACTTAAATGCAACAGTGGGTCACAATTGTGTGCTGGAAGACTTTGTATCACTTATGCCAGCCGTTAATTTAAGTGGGGGAGTAACATTAAAAGAAGGCGCTTATTTAGGAACCGGGGCCATTGTTTTACCGGGAATAACCGTGGGTGCCAACAGTGTAGTAGGCGCAGGGGCGGTGGTCACTAAAGATGTGCCTGATGGCGCCACGGTAAAGGGTGTGCCGGCCCGCTAAGAAAGAAGCCGTGCCCTTTGGCCACGGCTTTGGGGTTTCAGCATTTTTTGTGGCAATACCAACCCACCCCCGCGCCAATAAGCAGGGCCTGCAGTCCTCCAAAAATGAGCGATAGAAAAAGGTAGAAGCCCACTGCTTGCACCAAGTCAGCAAAGGCCGTTTGTTCAGGAGGCCAAGACTCTATTAAGCCGTAAATAACCACCGTTAAGGAAACCGAAATAATCAGTGCCAGCAGAGCGGCCAAAGCCCCTCGCAGCAGGCTTTGCAATAGTTTGCGCTTTTTGTTCAGATTCAAGGCCAAGGGAAGCCAAGCTCCGTTAAGGAGGAGCAGCACTGCCGTCATTAAAATAGGCCAGTCAATGTCAGTTAGGTCGGGTAAACGGCCATCAAAAATCCACATGGTGAGGTAGGCGGCTAGTAGGCCTAAGGCACTACCGCCCAGGCCTGCAGCGCTTAGCTTAGCTTTCATGGCTTGTGCTTTGGTTCTGGAGTTCTCGGTTCAGTCTGTTTTGGCGGGCTACTTTTTTGCCCCTGAAAAACATGAACAGATTCAAAAAAAGGACCAGGCCCAGATAAATGCTAAAACCGCCTACCTTTTGGGCCAAAACCTCAATTAAGTCTTGGGTATTGAGCACGCTGTACACCTTCATGATGAGTAAGGCAAAGCCCAAATTGAGCAGGTAAAAACCCGTTTTAAAAAGCTGGTTGGTACTAACGGCAATCTCTTTACGTCCGCTAAAGATGTCCATCATGTAAATAAGTCCATTTTTAAAGAGATGATGTGCTACTACCATGGTGAGAAGCACGGTGAGGGGAATGTAAATGTAGTAGGCCAGTACTGTGAAGTTGAACGTTTCCATAATTAAGGATATTTAGAATTAAAAATTGAGTTACGTTTTTGTAGGGCGTAAATCCAGCCCAAATTGATGAAATGCAGCAGCCCTAAAATCAAGAGGATGCTGCCAACGGAAGTAGTTAGTTGACTGAGTAGTTCAGCCACGGTCTGCAGCTTTGGCTCGGTAACCATGTAGAACAGAGCAAAGCCCAGGTTAAGCAAATAGTAGCCTATGAGTAAGAGGTTGTTAAGGCTGTGTGCTAATGCAATGTTTTGCAACATCTGTAGCAGGTATACCGCACCATTACGGTGCACCAAATGCCCCACTCTTAGTATTACCGGCACCAGAATTAGTAAGTAAATGGAGTAGTTTAGATAATTTAAGCTCATAACTTTAGAAGTTTCAGAAAAAAATGAAAGTAATAGGATAAATTTTTTTAGTTCTTGGTTAACGGATCAAGCTCATCAGTTTCTTAAAAAACCAGTTTTTATCAGATTTTACAAATTGGTTTAGGGTGTTGCTTACCTTGCGGGTAAAATCTTCCAGTTGGGCCAAGGTGTTTTTAAAATCTTCAGCCTCTGCGCTAGTATCCTCTATTTTTTGTAATTGACTAACTGCTTCTATCACGGGCTCTAATTCACGCTTGCGTCTCTCAGCGGCCACCTGTCGGGCAATTTCCCAGGGATCTTTTCCTGCACTAAAGTACTCTTTGCGCTCACCGGGTATCATGTGGCGTTTTACCAGTCCCCAATCAATCAAAGCTCTCACATTCATGTTTACGTTGCCACGTGAAATCTTTAAATAGTCCATAATTTCATCGGCAGAAAGAGGGTCTTTACTGGCAATAAGAAGGGCATGAATGGATGACATAGTGCGGTTAATGCCCCAGCTACTACCTAGCGCTCCCCAGGTTTGAATGAATTCTGCTTTAGCTTCTTTCAGTTTCATAATTCAAAGGTAGAAATATATATTAAACTTTCAATAATTATTGAAATTTATTTCTGGAACGAAGTCGATTGACCCAAAACAAGTATTATTGTAAAAAAACCAGCATGACTAGTAAAATTGAGCTTGCGGCAAAGTTTATAAATACCACCGCCCAGCACGTTTTTCTTACCGGAAAGGCCGGTACGGGAAAAACCACCTTTTTAAATGACTTAGCAGCGGCTACCCACAAAAACTTTTTGGTTGTAGCTCCTACGGGTATTGCCGCTATTAATGCTGGTGGCACTACTATCCACTCGCAGTTTATGCTTCCACTAGGTAGTTTTATTCCTGAAACTTCTGGCCGGCAGAGCCATGCACAAGGCGGGTTTTTTAGTGCGCATGATTTAAACCGAAGGCACAGTTTAAACCGAGAGCGCAGAAAAGTGCTGCGTAGTTTAGATCTGCTGGTGATAGATGAGGTGAGCATGCTCAGAGCCGATATTCTAGACGCCATTGACAGCCGCCTGAAAAGCGCCAAAGGCAATTATGAGCAAAGTTTTGGCGGGGTGCAGCTTTTATTGGTGGGCGATTTATACCAGTTACCGCCCATTATTAAGCCCCAGGAGTGGGAGGTATTACAAAAATGGTACAACAGTATACATTTTTTCAATGCCCTGGCCCTACAAAAAGCAGGCTTTGTGTATTTAGAATTCGACAAAGTGTTCAGGCAAACCAACGCCACATTTATTGAACTCTTGAATAACCTGCGTGCTAACCGTTGCACCGCTCAGGATATAGCTCTGTTAAATCAGTACTACCAACCCAAGGCAGAGGAGGCAGGTGTAATAAATATTACCACGCACAATCATAAGGCTAAGGCCGAGAATCACCGGCAGCTCAAAGGCCTAAAGGGCAAAAGTCATTTTTACGAAGCCACCGTTCAAGATGAATTTCCCGAAAGCATGTTTCCTCTCCCAGAGCGGTTGGAGTTTAAGGTTGGCGCCCAGGT
>PR_CR_10_Liq_1_inCRDRAFT_1000133_pt1 | contig 41798 bp, 28 predicted proteins | sample PRCRCaboRojoPR_3_FD_10241 | JGI IMG/M metagenome (IMG submission 10241) | reverse complement strand
AAGCCAGTGACACTCCCACAGAAGCCAATGCTGCAAAGGTCAAAACTGTGCTGTGGCCACTTACTTCGTGCCAAGGAGGCACCAGTGCCATCATCAAGCTGCAAGTTAACAAGGAGATGCACTGCATTAGTTTAACGTCTAGTTTGTGCACAGTAAAAGCAAGAACTAAACAAGTTATGCAGTAACCTACACACCCCATCAGAAAGGCCACTCCAATCATGTTCACTGAGTAACCTAAACTATTCAGGTAAGGCCCTAAACTAGGGTCCAAGAACGTAATGCAGGTGTTCATGTAAGTTATCAGCACTGCGTCTAGTATAATGTTTGGGTTCTTCAGTAGTTTGCTAAACTCGAACTTCTGAGAGGAGGTCTCAAGCGAACTTGAAGGCTTGATAAACACTCCCACTAGCACAGTGAGTAGCACAAAAGGCACTGAAGCTACTAAAGTTATTCCTGTGAAACCTAAAACATGGTAAGCTACCGCTCCTAAAGTAGGACCGATTGTTAAGCCTATGCCTGCAAAGAACTCAGCAGCAGGCAAGTACTTCTGGGCTTTTTCTTGGTAATCCGAAGTGATTATAGCGCAGCCAGCAGTGTAGACAAAGGCCATTGCCACGCCTCCTACCATCCTCGAAGCAAAACTCATCACTAAAAACCAAGTGTTGTCTAAGTAAACTATAAAAGCTAATAGTAAAAGAGCTACTGAGGCCAGCAGTAGTCCAAGTGTAATGACTTTGCGCCTTCCTATTCTGGACAAGTTCTTTCCAATCCACAAAGACAAAGGGAAACTGATAGCAGCCATAGAACTAAAAACCATCCCGACGAGCCAAGAAGGTATGCCTCTGTCTTCGGCAGTCACCGGATAAATCACAGCTATGAGTGTGTACAACAAGTTGATCAGCATCAAAGACAGAAAAATCAGTCCTAGCTTAATGTCAATTCCCATTTATCTAGTAATTTCGCAATCTAAAATGTCATTGGACATTAGTTATCCGTATCTAGCATCTTTTAATTCAAAAGGCCCAATAAACTATTTAAAATAAAATGTCAAGCGTAGGAAAAGGAAAAGGTTCTCGCGGAAAAGCAGCAGCAATTAGCAAAACCAGCAGGTCCCAAAAGGCAGGCCTCCAATTCCCAGTAGGTAGACTTGCCCGCTTCATGAAGCAAGGAAAGTACGCTGAGCGCATTGGAGCCGGATCTCCTGTTTACCTTGCAGCAGTCTTGGAGTACTTGGCTGCCGAGATTCTGGAACTCGCAGGAAACGCTGCTAAAGACAACAAAAAGACAAGAATTGTTCCCAGGCACATTCAACTCGCTATCAGGAATGACGAAGAGCTCAACAGACTGATGGCTAACGCTACCATTGCTGGAGGAGGAACTATCCCAAGCATCCACCCTGCTTTGCTCCCTGGCAAATCTAAGGAAGGCGCTGAGATTGAAAAACTTTAATTTTATCTAATTTGTTTGTTTACAAACTTTACTCTTAGTTGTTGTTTGAAGTTTTAAAGCACTTTGCAAGTTGTGTTTGCGCAGGCGTTTGGCGGGAAGTCTTTTAGGTGCAAAGTTTTAACTGTAAGTATGGAGTGCAGAGCTGTCTGCTTCTTGCTCTGTCTGCCTTTTACTGTACCTTGGTGTTGGTTATGAGTTTAAGCCACTAAAAGGTGCTTGTTGGAGTATTGGGTTAGGTTTGTTAGTTAGTGCTTGCTAGAAGCATCAGTGGCGAGTCCATGAGTTAAAGATTGACTAGTTCTGCTTAGGCTTTGCTTCAACACTTAAGTATTCGTTCTAAGTTTTATGTTAATGGTTCTAAGTAGCACTTGTCTTCAAGTCGATGCTAGTTACTAGTGCTTTAGTCACTAGCTTCCTGGGTGGATTTGGGAGGGTTTCATATTTTCTGACTAGGAAAACTTAGGATAAAAAAGGAATAACTAAGAACTTAGCTTAGGCCTTACTTTTGATTTCAAAACCCAAATCCAGGGTGAAAAATCCATCTTAAATGGGCTGCCTCCCGTTCTTTGAAAAAAATGGGACTTGCTTTCTCAAGAATTTGGCAAAGACTCTTCGGTACAAAAGAAATGAGGATCCTGATGGTAGGCCTCGATGCCGCTGGTAAAACCACCATCCTTTACAAGCTCAAGCTCGGCGAGGTAGTTACAACTATCCCTACCATTGGCTTCAACGTTGAGCGCGTCGAGTACCGCAACATCTCCTTCACAGTGTGGGACGTTGGCGGGCAAGACAAAATCAGACCTCTCTGGAGGTACTACTACGAAAACATCCAAGGACTCATCTTCGTAGTGGACTCTAATGACCGAGACAGAATTGACGACGCCCGCGAAGAACTCCACAGAATGCTTAACGAAGACCAACTTAGAGACGTAGTTCTTTTGGTGTTTGCTAACAAACAGGACTTGCCCAACGCTATGACAGCTTCAGAGGTCACAGAAAAACTGGGACTTCACGCCATCAGAGGCAGGAACTGGTTCATCCAGAGCACCTGTGCACCCAGTGGAGACGGACTGTATGAAGGTTTGGATTGGTTATCTAAAACTCTTTCCGGCAAAAAGTAATGTAAGCTAATTGCTTTATTAAACTTAGTGAACAATTCGGGTAATAATATGTCACTTAAAGAAAGTGAAGTTGGAACCACAAGCCAAGGATTTAGTTTCTGGACAGGTTACTTCTTTGTAATAAATGTTTCAGTAGGGGCTGGGTTCCTGAACATTCCAGCAGTGTTCCAAAAAACAGGTTGGGCCTTTTCGGCAGGGTTCATACTAGTTACAGCTTTGTTGAGTTACGTAATGGGTTCACAGCTCATAGAAGTGATGAGCAGAGTCCAAGTTATCTCTCAACTTCAAGAAAGAGGCATGCAAATCCAAAAACCTACTTTCAAGCAAGTTTTTTGGAGAGCAAAAGATGGTGAACTTATTGACCACGATGATGAACTTATTGAGCACGAAGAGTCCACTCCTTTCATTTCAGACAAAAGATACGACATGACTGAGTTAGTTAGGATTTTGTTTGGAAACAAACTAAGCTATACCTACTTGTTTTTGATGGCTGGGTACATGCAAGGAGCCCAAGTAGCTTATGTTTCGGTGTTTGCGTCTTCTTTTGCTTCGAATGTTCCTATTGGGAACTTGTCTACTTGTGACATCTACAGCACTGACTCGTTTTACAATGACTGCAGGTGGAAGTACTGGATTTATTTAAGCATTTATGCTTGCCTTATGATGTACTTAACTCTTAAAGGAATCAAAGAGCAAAAGTGGGTCCAGACCTTTTTGACCTTTATGCGGTTTGGAATCATACTTACTATTTGCATCACGTGCTTAGCTGCGCTCTTAGCTGACAAGAGAATAGACAAAGATGCCTCTAACAACGGAGACATCGGACCTGTTTATGACTGGAGGTACACTGGACATGCTGTTTTCACAGTTACTTTTGCGTTTGTGTACCACTTGAACTTCCCAAGCATAATAGAGTTCGTAAAAGACAGACAAAAGTCACTTCCCAAGATCATTATGCTTGCAAGTACTACTTGCTTTTTACTGTACGTGTTTGTGGGGCTCTCAGCAGCTAGTGCAATTGGCTCGGTAGAAAGCGAAGTTACGCTGAGCTACAGAGACTACTCTGGGGGCTTTTCAACCAGGCCTTGGTGGAGTTACGGAATATCTTTCATCATAGTGCTGTTTCCAGCAATAGATGTTTTTTCTTGCTTTCCACTTATGGCAATTTCTATCTCAGACAACTTAACTACTATGTGTTACGGAGTATGTTACAAAGGTAAAGGACTCACCATGTTTAGAGTGATAGTGGTGTGTCTTCCTGTAGCGATTGCCTTTTTTGAGTACAACTTAGGGGTCATTTCTACAGTTGTAGGTGTATTTGGGTTCATACTGGGGCCTTTGGGAATACCTATGCTGCACTTAGCTAGCAGAGAGATGCTTAAAACCAAAGGACCTTACGACACCAAGCTAGCTCCGAAGTCCTTAGTGCTGGGATACTTAGTTTTTTACATTTTGCTGATCATCTTTTCTTTAGTGCTGTTAGGCATTTATTCTTAAACTAAGGAATATGTTATAACAGATAATTTAAATGAACCAAGGTGTTGAGTGGGACAAAGTTGACAAGTCTTTAACGCAAAGCAGAAAAGTAGTGGAAGAAAGCAGACAACTCACTAGAAAAAACTTAGAAAAACAAGCAAGACTAGAACAAAAGTTCACTGACTTGATGACCAGACGACACGACTTTCCCAGGAACCTCAGTGAAGTCCAAGGAGACATACACTCAGGGCACAAAATAATATCAGAACTAAAAAAAGAACTAGTGTACAAAAACACCAGAATTTCTTACTTAGAAGACACTGTAGAAACACTCAGGTCTGAAAACAAAGATCTAGTTGAAGAAACCAAAACCCTCAACCAAAAACTCAAAGACTTAATTGAAAACCCTCAAAAACAACACACCCAAAAAGAAATCGACTACAGAATCTATGTAAGAGACCTTGAAGAAAAGTACTTCAAACAACTCAAACTCAACGAAGAACTCTGCCAACTACTCCAGAGTAACAAAGAAAACACCCAAAAGCCCAAGTCAAAGAAGAAACTCAAGAGTTCTTCTAAACTAAACTCCTCCAAAAAACGCTTAACTCCTAAGAAGTCCTCTGCAAGAAACTAAGTAAATGATTTCCATATTAAATGGAACCCACAAAAAAACCAAAACTAGACGAAGAGCCCCAGCAAGTCCTTGTCCAGTTCTACAACGCAGAGGGCGAAGTAATCGGTCCTGAAATAGACATGCCTGACAACGCCACTCCGCTTCAACTCCAACAAGTTTTAAACTCTTTACAAAACTCAGAAGACACTTACTCCCTGTACCTGGGAAGTGTCGAAGTAAGCTCTTCACTCGGAGAGGCTGTCAAAGAAGCCAGTCACTCTTCGGAACTTGTGATTCCACTTACCTACCACCCCCAGTCGCTCTACCGGATAGCCCCTGCCACAAGGGCTACTAGCTGTTTGCAGGGCCATACTGAAGCTATTCTCTGCGTCCAGTACAGTCCAGACGGTGTCCACTTAGCTTCTGCTGGCGGAGACACTACTGTTAGACTCTGGGATGTAGACACTGAAACACCTTTTAGAACCATGCGGGGACACAACAACTGGGTATTGCTAGTTAGTTGGAGTCCAGACTGCAAGAAACTTGCTTCTGCTGGAAGCGACGGCACCATTCGTATCTGGGACCCTCACACAGGGCAGCAACTTGGAAAAGCTTTGGCTGGACACAGAAAATACGTAACTTCTCTGAGTTGGGAACCCCTACACAAAGACCCAAGCTGCAGAAAGCTAGCCTCTGCGTCTAAAGACCAAAGCGTGAAAGTCTGGGATACTGTTAAGTTCACCAACTTACTCACTATAAACAGCCACGGAGGGTGCGTGAGCAAAGTGCTTTGGGGAGGAGAAGGCAAAATCTACACAGCGTCCCACGACAGGACAGTGAAGGTTTGGAACGAGTCAGGAAGGTGCTTGAGGGAACTTAAGGGCCACGCACACTGGGTGAACCAACTTTCAGCAAGCACAGACTACGTTTTAAGAACTGGCAGCTTCGACCCCTTCAGCAAGGACCCAGTAGAGGACCACCAAGCAACTGCAGCTAAAAGGTTCAATGAAGTCTGTGGAAGGGGAGAAAGACTTGTATCTTGCTCTGACGACTTCACTCTATTTTTGTGGGATACAGAGTCTACAACAGCCATTTCAAGGATGACGGGACACCAACAACTAGTGTCTCAAGTTAGTTTTTCGCCAGATGGACACTTCATAATATCAGCGAGTTTCGACAAAAGCATTAAGCTGTGGGACGGATTCAAAGGAAGTTACTTAACAACTTTCAGAGGCCACGTAGGAGCAGTGTATCAGATAAGTTGGGCACCTGACAGCAGGATGTTTGTAAGTGGAAGCAAAGACAGCACACTTAAGATCTGGAGCATGAAAAGCAAAAAGTTGCTAGTGGACTTGCCAGGCCACGCAGACCAAGTTTACGCAGTGGACTGGAGTCCCTGTGGAGGTAAGATAGCTAGTGGGTCTAGGGACAGAATCTTGAATATTTGGCGTAATTAATTTAAGTAGTTATAAAAAAGATAAAACAGTGTAGCAAATACAGAAACTAGAACTATGTATACCCAGAAATCCTTTTCTTTGGGTTGTTTGTAACGAGGGAACTTAGGCAGCAAGTCCAGGCCTTTGTGTTTTGCCTTGGCTAACTCAGTTTTCATAACAGCGTCACTAAGATCGATTCCGAACTTAGAAGCTTGGACTTTAAGCATTTGGGAGTGCTTGTCAAAGTTAGTTTGGTACTTAAGCATGTCTTTTTTGCACTTTTTCATTTCCTTGAGTTTCTTTTTGATCCTTTTGGCTTCATCTAGTTTATTGCAGGCTTCGAAGTTGCTGATCATTGCTTTGGCTTTAGAAATCATGTCGTCTATTTCGTTTAAGGTGGTTTCTTTGCTTTCGTAGTTGAACAAAGACACTAGGTTCCTGGACTTTTGGGTTTGATCTGCAATGAACTTTTTGTACTCTGTCAGCTTTTGTTTAACTGCGTTGTTTTTGGGGTCAGCTTTGCTTGCAGTGCTTAGCAAACCAACGGCTTCTTTGAAGTCTGAAAAGTCAGACCCAGCTGGGAGAGTCAAGGCAACAGCTTTTCTGTACAGGGCTTTGATGTTTTTGTTGTCTATTTTAAGTACTTCGTCGCAGGCCAGTATAGCTTCTTTCCACCTTTCGAGTTTTATATTGCAAAAAGCAATGTTGAGGTAAGCAGCTAAAAGGCAGTCTTTTACTTCAGGGGTGGCTGAGTAGCTTCTCAGTAAAAATCCTTCAGGGGTGTCTTCTACCCACCTGAAGACTGAAAGGGCTTCTTCGTAGTTCTCAAGTGCCAGTTCGTACTCAGCTTTTATGAAGTGCTGGGTTCCTTCTGACTTTTTTTGGTTGAAAGCGTTTGTTTTCTCAGAGGTTGGGGAGTCTCTTAGGGCTTTGAAGCAGTCTGAAAAGTACAGTCCTGCTTGGTGGAAGTGAGGCCACTTCTGGAAGTCTGACTCGGTTACTCGGAGAGAATTGGCTTCTTCCATGTTATTAAATGGACGTTCTTGACCAGCAAAAACCTAACTTTTACGAGTTGGTCATGTGTGACAAGTTGCAAGAAATGATTGAGCAGAGTTCAAGGTTTATAACTAGGATAGTTTGTGACAAGTACCCTTTGTTTACTGGACTTAGGTACTACACTGAGGAAATCTCGAGTTTATTCATGGGGCTTGTAGATGCTTTTTCGCTGTTCAAAACTGGAGGCAATTTTTCCGAGAACTTTTACTCCTTAGAAAGAACTCCTTTGGGTCGCATAGGAATTGTTAAGTACTTGTTGGTTAAGTACTTACTGCCTCTTTTAGCAAGGCACTTGCCCTGGAGTTCTTACTGGGTGTCATTGGTTGACTTAGCCAAAGGACTCCACATGGGAGCTTACCTGTATTTGTCCTTTAAGTACTTTTCGCCTCAACACTTGTTACTTAAACAAACTATTTCCCGCAAAAGCCACCCCACACAAAACAACTTGGTCTTTTTAGGAGTATTATTTGTGTTGAAAGGACTGGAGATATTTGTGAACTCCCGAGACAGAAAAAAAGAACTAGGAGAAGTCAAAATGGTGCCTCCTCCTTACCGCACCAGCAAAGTGCCCAAAGGCTACTGTGGGATCTGCAAAGACAAGTTTGTCAACCCCACAGCACTTTCAGTTTCAGGCTACGTGTTTTGCTACATGTGCATCAAAGCCCACGTGCAAACCTTTGCAGCTTGTCCTGTAACAAACTTCCCAGCTGGTCTTAAAAACTTAAGGAAACTCCATGCTAAGTAAACATGCCTTTTTTCGTGTTGAGATGCGGCAACGAGGTGAAAATAGTAGTTTCCAGGCGAAAGGTAGAAGTCCTGGTTAGGTTATTTCCCCACACTGAAGTTATGACCTTCAACAAGAACCAAGAGTTCAGGGCTTACCAAAGAAAGCACCAACTAACTCTCCTAGCTAAAAACCAAAACTTCACTGTGAGGAAAGACCTAGTTCCTTGTTCACAGGAGTCTCTTAGTGAGCAAGAAGACTCCTTAATTCCTTCCAAAAGGTCTGCTTCAGCTTCTACAGAGGAAGAAACCCCTGTGAAGCTGGTGAAAAAAACTCCTCCGATAAGTGTTACTTTCCGAAAAAGAAACATCAAAACTCTAGAAGGAGCAACTCTAAGTCTATTCGCTGAACCTAAAAGGTACAGAACTGTGCACACTTTAGCTTTTGACGGAAGCGCGCGCTTTTACGATTCAAGTTGTGCCTGGGTGCTGTTTGACTTGAAGAAAAGGATAATACTCGAGGGCTACCAAGCCCTAGGGAAGCAAGACAGCATGTACGCGGAGTTCCGGGGCTTCATGAGGGGCCTTGAAGAAGTCAAAAGACTTCCTATTGAAAACTTGCAGGTCCTTACAGACTGCAAGTCACTGACTCAACTTGTGAAGTACCCTCACAGGTGCAACAACGACGCTTTAAGCAGACTTGCTAGAGAAGTCAGGAGGAACTTAGAGTGCTTTAGGGTTTGGGACATCTTTTTTATTCACAGAGAGTTTAACTCTTACTCTGACGGTCTTACTAAACTTGCTTATAATAACTAATAATGGGGAGCATTGTACCTAAGTTCTGCACTGACTGCTTTGTAGGCAACGATGTACTTTACGACCAAGAAATGGAAAACCCTTTGTTGCAAGAAGTGCCTGTTAAGTCCAGGTCCAAGTCCAAAAAGAGTTCTTTCGAAATGATTGACACTAGTGAACCCTTACCCCAAGACCAAGAGTACCTGCTGCGACTTGTAGAAGCTGCTAGTTTGGAGTTCCTGAACCACTTGAGTGAAGAAGAAGCTCTAGAGCACGTAGTCTCCAAAAATGGAGTTTCAGTGTACTCTGGAGACTCAGCAGATGGCTACATCATTAAAGCAGTTTGGAAAGTGCCCTTTTCCTCCCAGGAGTTCATTTCCTTTGTCAGAAACACCCAACACCGCAAAAGTTGGGACAAAAAAATTGAAGAAATAAAAGTAGTTGAGGAACCTTTGCCTGACCTGAAAATAATTTACTCTAAGTACAAAAAGATGATGATGGTCTCCCAAAGAGACGCTGTAACAGTCAACAAATCCTTATACATGAACAAAGGTTCCTTACTAGTTGGCACTTCCTGCGAGCACCCTAGTTGTCCGCCCTCAAAAGATGTAATTAGAGCCAAAATTGACGTGAGTGGTTACTACGCTGAACCTATAGAACCTGACTCAGAAGGAAACACTACCAAAGTTGTGAACTTAATTATAGGCAGCTTCGGAGGCAAGTTGCCCAAGAAAATGATTAAAAAGGTAATGGCATCATCCTTACCTAAGTTTGCGCAGACTCTTAACGAAGAAATCCAAAAGTCTCTTAACTAAGTTTAAATAAAGACTATTAAATGGCGAAAGAAGAATTATTGCTCCAACTCAAAGAAAAAGACCTTGAAATTAACAAACTAAGGGAAGAATTTGAAGACTTCCAGGAAATGAGCAAGTCCATCGAAGCCGAACTCGAAAACGAACTCGAACAAGAACAACAGAAAAACAAAAAACTCCAAAAGCAAAATTACCAATTAAAAGAACAGCTTGACTCATTCAAGCTCCAACAAATCACCAAGTGCAAAGAACTCGAATCACTCAACAATAAATTAACCTCAAGTAACTCAGCTATCGATGAAAAACTCAACCAAGCACTCCGCAGCAAAAGACACCTCGAGACCGAAATGGACTTTTACAAAGCTAAACTGCGCGAAAAAGACCACGAAATCGAGAAACTCACTGAGTTCTACCACCAAACCTTAGAAGACTTAGCTATAACCTGCTCAGAACTAGAGACCTACAAAGACCTCAATAAAGAAAGCACTTACAGACTCCAAGAGCAGATCTCTGAACTCAACCACGAACTTGACGTAGCCAGGAAGATCTCCCTCAAAAGAATGCAGGACCATAACCGCCAAATGAAAAACGGGTACGGTTCACTTAAAAACTCAATGAGTGGGCAGAGAGCTACAGTCATGGTAGACCTACTAATAGACTCTTTGAGCTCCCAGCTTAATTGTTATAAAACTTAAATGGGAGAATCAGACTCGCCCCTTTACATAAACAACGAGTCGGGGTACCTCATGATTAAAGACGAAGAGTACTTTGCTAAGAAGTCTCAGCACTCCTCAGAAAACTCACTAGTTGTAAAGTTCCAGTCTTTGCAAGGAGTGCCTGGCTCTTGGTTTTACAAGAAGTACACAAAGACCCACCTGAACCATTTGAGAACTTTCCACACTGTAGGCTACCTTTTAGAGTTGTTGGGGTACTCAGTAGGTGAAATACTAGGCTTGTTTAACGTAGAAAAGAAAAAAGACACTCCTTTTAGTCTGGACTCAACATTTGAAGACTGCATGTGGGGCTTAGTAGTGCTTTTGGGGTTTTTTTTGGTACCAGTGGTGTTTAAAACGAATCCTTACTCTATTTCTTTGATAGCCGACAAAATTCAGTTTTACCAGGTTCCAGTGTATGCTTTGTTCTCTATATACTTAACTACTAGGAAGTTCTTTGGCCTGCACAAATTCTTTTTGGTTTTTAATTCCATCTGTTTGTTCGTCAACTCAGGATTTGTATTTTACATATACTCGCGAGTTAAGTACAAAGACGACGGAAGATACTACGTAGGCTGGCTGGAGTACGTCGGAGCCCACGTTCAGTTTTCAATGTTAGCTGCTTGGAACTTAGTTGAACTCTGCAGCTGTGTGATTGTGCTTATTGTGGAGTTGTCGAACTACCACCAAGACTCTAAGTTCCTAGGTTGGGAAAACGAAAACTGGACCCTGCTTTTGATGAGCTTAGCTTTTGTATTAGGAGTGATTATGCTGAGTTCCTTTAAAGATGTTTTTTTTTCCTTTGTGCTTACTTACACTTTCTTTGCAATCTACTACCAGCAAACTAAGTCTAGTGGTGAAAACAAAAGTCCAAACGTAGAAGTCACTTCTTTGGTGTTTGGGGGACTTATGAGTGGCTTTGTAGTGCTCACCAGTGCTGTTTACCCAAATTTAATATGCTATAGCGTAAGGAAAAGTAAAAAGCTCACTAATTAAGTTAAATGTTGGACCAACTTGGTAGTTGTTTTCGTGAGGTCCTGGAGTTCCTCTACCCTGTTGAGTTTATTAAGTTAGAAAGAGTTTCTAAGGGCTTCAAGAAGAAACTCAGTTACATTCTAAACAGCAGTTTTAAGCACTCTTTGAAACAAAGATACAGCAACTACTTAGAACTCTACCAAACTAGGTACTTGTTTGTGCCCATAAAAAATCAACTAGCTACTTTTGACTTGGAAACTTTTGAGATTAAAAGAGTCGAAAACATCCGAATACCTAAAAAACCAGTTATGTGCAAACTACCCTTTGATAGAACTTTTTTTCTGTGGGCAAACAGCGTTTACAAATGCTTCATTCTAGACAGTAACTGGGAAGTCAAGGAGCTTCCAGAACCTCGAAGCCCAATGCCTGGAAGCTGTGCAGTGTACTACAGAAACTACGTATACGTATTTGGAGGCTTTGAAACTCAAAGTGAGTGCCAAAGATTCAACTTGGAAACTGAAACCTGGGAACCAAGGTCAAGAATCCCCACAAATGCCATTCACTGCTCTGCTGTGGTTTACAACCACCAAATTTTTATAGGAACTCACTTTCAAAAGGTGTTAGTCTACAACCCCCAACAAGACAGTTTCCAAATAAGCATTTCCCTTGACGACGGATCACCTTTTGTGTGCAGAATAGGCAACCGACTGTTTTTTATAGTGCTGTTTGGAGTTTACGAGTACATTGAGGACAACTGGGTGTGCACAAAAAGTTACGGGAAGTGTCTAGATCTGTACTGGGCTCCTATGGAGTACAAAGGGTGGACTTACTTCTATGGCAGACTCAAAGTGTACAAGTTCGACGGGCTCAACTTCCAAAAAGTAAGGTATATTGAGTTCTAACACTAATAAATATTAGAAGTGCAAGATGTCAAGCACAGTATGTGAGTGTGGCAGCGAAGCTAAAATTCAGTGTAAGTGCGAAAACCTCTACCTGTGTGAGTTGTGTATTGGAAAGCACTTAGTGGAAAAACCCAGTCTTCTCCACAAACCTATTTCACTGAAAGAGTTACACGTCCAAGACAATACAGAACCCAAACAACAAAACCACAAATACGAACTCTTCAGAGCTATAAAGTCCAAACTCTCCAATGAGTCCCTTAAGTTGGAAGAACTTAAAAACGTAGGAATACAAGCAATCACTGAAGTTGTTAGACAAGCAGAAAAAGAACTCCTTGAAGCTGCTGAACTAATGACCCAAAAAGTAGTTAACGACTGCGAAACCACTCAAAAAAAACTTAGCGAGTCAGTTTCTCTGTTGAAGTTAGGGGAGATCTCCAGCGACCCTATCTTAAAACAACTAAAGAAATGCCAAACCATCGAAGAGGTCAGGAACTTAGAACTCATCCAAAAAAAAGTCGAATTCAAACAAGTAACTATATCCGAGTTAGTTAAAAACTCAATAGTCTTCGAACTTAAACTATTTTGTGGCGAAAACGATTTTCCAGCTAAACAGCCAGGCAAAAAGTCCAAAAAACCCAGTTTTGCTTCGCCAAGGTCTTTTAACGCAAGGAAGTCTTTCCACAGCTTCAATGTGAGTGCCAAAGATAAAAAGCCCAAAAAGTCCTTGCAGACACCCAAAGTCACACTAAAAAACCCTAACAAAAAAAGCATCCCTGAGTTATTTGACCTCCAAAAAATAGACTCTTCTGAAGACATGGACTTAATTGAACTCGAAAACCCTTTTGAAGTAGTTCACTCAGAGGAAGCCAAAGAAACCCCAGAAACTCCAGAAAACTCNAGAGAAACCCNACCAGAANCCAAACCCTTTTCCAAGTCACAAACATACAGTCCTAGCAAACTTAAGTCCCCCAAAAAAACGACCAATATCCCNTCTCTTTCAAAAATGTCTTTTTCAAGTCCTAAACCCAAACAAATAGAACTCTCGCCGTCCAAAAANCTCATGCCTTCCCCAACTCGCAGAAGAGGCTTGAGTGCCAGAATGAGCTTTCCAGAACTACCTCCTTGTCTTTACTACTTCGTTCCTGGAACTAGCACTCTGGTTTCTTACGACACCTTAACTTCACTAATCACCAACTCCGACCTAGAGTGCGAGTCCATTCCTGAGAAGTGCGCTTGGTCAACAACTCCTGACGGAAGACTAGTTCTCACTGGGGGCTTCGACTCCAAACCCAGACCCACCACCTTTATTTATAACTTACAAACTAAAGACTTCAAAAGAGGCCCTAGCATGGCCCACGGCAGGTACAACCACACTCAAACAAGTACTGGGAACTTCTTGTACGTTTTAGGAGGCTGCAAAAAAGAAGGTCCTATCAAGGACTGCGAAAAACTCAACTTAATCACCAACAAGTGGAACAAAGCAGGCCAGATGCTTATAGCTAGAGAAAGCCCTGCAAGCTGTGTCCACAAAGGAAGGATATACGTGGCAGGGGGAACTGGTTTGAACTCAATTGAAGCTTACAATACCGTTTCAGAGAAGTTTTCTCTAATACGTGTAAGACTGCCTTTGCCTGGGAGGTGCTGTATGTTTTCTAACAATGAAAGCGTGCTTTTGTTCCAAGAAAGCAAAGTTCTGAGTTTGCAGGTGTCAAGCATGAGCGTAGAAGAGGTGTCTAGAACTCAGCAAAGAGACTGGTGGACTCCTACCGACTGTGTTTTCAAAGATGCTTTGTATTTCGTCCACGGTTTTGAAGTATTCAGGTACGACTTAGAAAGCTGTGTCATTGAGGAGGTAACTAGCTTCAATTAATTAATTAATGGAAAGTTTGAACCAAGTGACTGAAAAAAGTAAGGAGTTCGCAGTGCTAGGTGCTGGGCTTCTAAGGGAGTATTCCAACTTTGAAGTCAAAGAAGTCAAAAAACTCCCAGAACCTCCAAAACCTCCAAAACCTGTTAAGCAGCCTAAACACTCCTTGAAGGTTGTAAAACCCATTTTTGTTCAGAAAAAGCACACTAAGTCTAGGTTCCCCAAACCGCTCTGGGAAATCATCATAAGTTACTGCGAAATAACTACTTGTATAGTGCTTGAAAAAGTGTGCTCTATGTTTTTTTCAATACTGAATTCAGAATCCAGGTGGAGGACCTACGCTGAATACTTAGGAGCTTCCCAGAGACAACTAAGTATGGACTGTGCTTTCTTGCGGAAACTTTCACTCCAGTTAGAAACCCAACAAGCACTTGACTACCACCTGAACTACCTAAAAAGCACTTTGTGCCGTAACAACCTTCACTGCTGTGAAGAACTTCCCAACAAAAGGTTCTACGGGTGCTTTTACTGCAGAAAAGGCTTCTCCAAAAACAACTACTGCTCGCAAAAGTGCCAGCACGGATTTATGTGCCACCTTTCCCAGACCCACAGTTTCCATTTATGCCCTATTTGCGAATTCACTGGAAGTGCAGAGTCCTTCAGTGCTTTAAACAGGATCTTCAAAAAATTCAAAGTCAAAATTAACCCTGCCAAAGCCCTAGTTGTGTTCCCAACAGACCTCCAACAAACTTTTAACTAATAAAAATGAGCGAAAAAAGCTTTTATACATACAGAAAAGTGACTCCTAGTAAACTAGACCCGCGCCAGTCAGTTAACTCCCAGCGTCCAGAAGTCTCAGTTGACACTNTTAACCGTTTAGCCAACCTTTCCAAAAAGGTTTACCCCCTTAATTGTTTCCAACAACCCAGCACTAAAGTTCGCAAGTCAGACAGCAAAATAAAACCTACTCAAGTTCCAAGGTTCATGGAAGAGTACGTCCAAGCAGTCCTTAAACCTAAGTCGCGTCCCCAAAGTGTACTTAAACTTTCCCGAAAAAAAGGGATAGGCCCTGCCCACGAAAGGTCGGCTTCTACTGAGTCACAGGCCTGCAAAGACTCCTCTGGAATTCCTAAACTCAACTACTCACAAATCAAACACGAAAAAAACACTAAGTCCCTTCACTCCAACGAATCAAACGGACTCTACAAACCCCACCAAGTCCGGATTTCCCAAAGAAGCAAAATGGTCCTGTACTCTCCTGAACCCATGCAGTTAAAACCTTACAGCTACAAAAACCCACTCAGGTACCAAAAGTCGGCAGTTTTAAAACCCAAAAAGAAGTCACTTGACTTCAGGTCCTTTAACCCCAAAATTAAGAACGACCCTTCTGACTTAGAAATAAACAACACGGAAGCCCCTGCGTTTACCTTTGGAGAGAAACTGCTTAGGGTCAAAGAACTTGCTTTGGACCTTCACCTGAGGAACGCGTAAATAAACTATTGATAAATGGGAAACTGTACAGCCTTTCTGTTTAATTGCTACCCCAAAACCACAGAAACTACCCCTCGCAACTACAAATCTAGCTCATCTAACTCAGTTGAAGAAGTAGTAGTGTCTTCCCAAGGAAAACTAGCTTTCCAAGCCAAAAAAACTAACTTACTTTCAGCTGCTGCTAAAGGTTACTTAGCACGTAAGTACTTTAACACCTCAACTAAGACACCCCAAGTCTCAGTCAGAGGCAAGGTTCTCAAGCCTCTTCCAGGCAAAGACTACCAATGGGTCGAAAATAAAAGGTTCGGCGAAGACCAAGTGTACACAGGACAAATGAAGAACGAGTTCAGAGAAGGACTTGGGTTCCAGCACTGGAACGACGGAACTTACTACCAAGGCATGTGGAAAGATGACAAGTGCAACGGACTTGGAAAACTCGTGCACTCTGAACTAGACTACTACGAAGGAGACTGGGTGGAAGACCGAATCCACGGGTTCGGCGAGTACACTCACGCCGACGGAGCAAAGTACATTGGGCATTGGGAGTTCGACAAACAAAACGGAACGGGCACAGAAACCTGGCCCGACGGGTCCAGGTACGAAGGCAGTTATAAGGACGGAAAGAAGGACGGAGAAGGGAAACTAGAGTTTGTAGACGGGTCTTGGTACAAAGGAGGCTTCCAAAACAACTGCATTTCTGGAAAAGGAGAGTACCACTGGGCAGACGGACGAGTATACGAAGGAGAGTGGAAAGACAACAAGATGCACGGAAAAGGCAAGTTGAGCTGGAAAAGTGGCAAGTACTATGAAGGGAACTACGTCAAGGACAAAAAAGAAGGCTGGGGAGTCTTTGACTGGGGCAACGGACGCAAGTATGAAGGTTACTGGAAGAACGGAAAGCAACACGGAATTGGGAACCTGCACGAGCCAGACGGAACTAAAACCAAAGCAGTGTGGGAACACGGCAAAAAGAAAAAGGTACTTAATGAATAACCTGTTTAATAAAAATGCTGGGAAGTTTAAGGAAGGCTTTGTCTCAAGTGAGGACGCCTTTTGTAGTCTCTGGGAAAATGATTGACAGTTCAGGAAGCAACTACACTCTAGAACCAGTCCAAGAAAACATGATGAGGTTAATGAAGTTTGCAGGCGAACCTGGCTCCCAGTCACTCACAGCTTTAGAAGTGTCTTGTTTCCTTTACGACTTCGCAAACCAAGATTCAACTGCTATCCAGCAAAAACTCAACTCTGCTGAGCAAAAAAAGGAACAAGTCGAACAAGGCAACCCCGCTATGGGCTTTGTGAGTTTCTTCATTGACTCTGAGTACCGCAACTACACTAAGATTGTCAACGCTGTCAAGCAAAGAGAAGAACATATTCGTTTGTGCTTCAGCAACTTAGTGAAGCTACTCAAGTACACTCCTCCAGAAGAAGTCCCTGTAGCTACTATTTCCAACACTCTTTACTCAGCAGCCAAACTAGACCTAGACATCACACCCCACATGGAGTTGATTCTTGATGTGCTCAAAAAGAAAGCCCACTACTTGCATGCCCAAGGAATCGCTGAAGCTCTTTGGGGTATTTCGAAACTAGGTGTTAAGGACGCTTCTATTGAAAAAACTCTAGTGGACCAACTCAAAAGCAGGGAATTGGACTTTGTTCAAGTAGAGAGCTGGTGGCTGAACCACCTTGAGTACAAGTACACTGAGGAGCAAAACGAGTTGTCTAACTTACTCAAAGAACTCAACCACCCCGACCTCAAAGGTCTAAGTAACTAAATGGCCTATAATTAACGGCTAAAGTTTGTCAATGCTGAGTGTAGAAACCGAGTACCGACTAGGGAGACTCCTAGGAGATGTAGCAGAAAAAGAACGCAAAGTAGAAGTAGTTAGGCAAGTGCTGGCAGAACAACCTGACTTCGAACCTTATTCTTTGTTCAGTGCACTTGACAGGAACAACAACGGGTACCTGTCAAGCAATGACTTTGTGGATTTTATGAGGAACAACTGCGTAGTGGCTAGTGAAAAGGAAGGATACCACCTCCTTAAAAACCTTGACAGAAACCAAGACGGAAAAGTATCTTACAATGACTTTATCAATTCTGTGCTACCTGCCACGCGTCCTTCCCTTAAAAACTTAGCTTACTCCCGACCTTCACCTTCGAAAATATCTTACGAAGTTGAGTATGCCTTTGTAAGGGTGCTTCAAAGAGAACTTGAGTACATCAGAGAACTTGACTACAACAGGGCAGCTTTGTCTTCTAGGTACGACTTCAGTCTCTTGGAGGGGTTCAAAGTTCTGGACCCCTACAGTTTGTCCTACATTTCTAAGTACCAAGTGTTGGAGTTTTTGCGCCTGCACAGATTTCAGGTGGGCGAAGAAGACATTGAAGCTATTTTCAGAAGACTCGATAAAGACGAAGATGGAAAGTTAAGTTACTCTGAGTTTGTGGAAGCAGTCCTGCCTTCTTCGCCCTACGTGTCTAGCTCCAGGGTTTCAGGAACCCAAACTCAAAGGTTCTACTCTTCTAGACACACTTCGCCTTTGCGCAGAAGTATGAGTCCTGGGAGACTAGAAAGGTCTGTTGGGTTTGCTTCGCCTTTGTCCCAAACACTTAAAACTTCTTTCAGGGACGAGCCCCTCCATGACTCTAGGTCTCGTTACGCAACTTCCCTACTCAGGAAAACTTCCCCACTGAGAAACACTTCCCCACTGAGAAACACTTCTCCACTTAGAAACACTTCTCCACTAAGGTCTGGAGGCCTTAAAAGATCAGTGTCTCCCCCTAGGGAGCCCTTTAAGTCCTCCCAAACTTCTCTAAGGGGGTCTTACCGTTCCCCTTTGTCCAAGTCAAATAGGTTGGGGTCGCCCCAAGCAAGTATGAAAAGAAGTGAGTTGCTGACTCCAGATAGACCTACTAGGGGTTTACTTAGGTCTGCTTCTCCATTTAGCATCCAACAAAAGCTTGAAACCGAAAAACTCGTTAATAGTTTTCGAGAACAAATACAACTAGACAAAGAACTAGAAAACTCCCTAAGAGAACTAGCTCTTAGAAGAGACTTTACTTTGGTAGACGCTTTCAGGGTGTTTGACCACCTAGGAAGGGGGTACTTAACATCTGTAGACCTAGAAGAAGCTTTTCGTTACTTAGGCATATACTGTTCTAAAGAGGACATTTACTTGTTGCTGCGCCACTACGACAGAGACTCAGACGGCAAACTGCGTTACTCAGACTTCTGTGAAATGTTTGCACCCAAAGACGAAGAGTACTTGCGACTCATACAGAACCGCAATCCTTCCCACAAAAGACAAGAAGTGTTTTCCCCAGAAACTAAGTTCCAACTTGCAAGAGTCGTTAGGTGCCACTTGACAGTTGAAAAGACTGCTGAAACTCTGCGGCAAGGCCTGTACTCACGGCCTAACTTCAGCTTGCATTCTGCTTTTTCAGAAGTCGACAGGGACAAGAACGGGTTCATCACTTTAGAAGAGTTCAGGAACTTACTTAGCGAACATGGAGTTTACGCCAGCGAAAAAGACTTGTTGTGCTTGATGAACAGGTACGACAAGAACAAGGATGGAAGGGTCTCTTACTCAGAGTTCGCCCAAGAAGTCACTCCTAAGTCAAGTAGGAATTATTAAGAAAATGGCAAACGTTTCCTTTATATTTGCTTCGAGTCCCCGCAGAGTCGAAAACACCTTTCCAAACGACTTCACTGTAGCTGACCTTAAAATGCACTTGTTGAAGGAAAACTGGCCTGCTGACTTGGTTGAAAGCGAAAAGGTAGAAAGACTCAGATTCTTTTGTATGGGAAAAGAACTCGAGGACGGACTCAAGCTCGGAAACATTTCAAGACCTGACAACAATATTGGAATCCCCATCCATGTGCACATTGTAAAGGGAAGCTCCTTTTCTATGGAAAGCCGAGAAGACCCTAAGTGGTGCTGTTCTTGCAGTATACTCTAAGTAATGTGATTTCATATTTAGTTACTCGTCCTCGTCTGAGTTCCAAAGCTGCAAGTTGTCCCGAAGCAGCTGCATTATGAGAGTGCTGTCCTTGTAAGTTTCTTCAGACACGTTGTCCAGGTCTTTAATGGCTTCGTCAAAGGCTTTCTGGGACATTTGCCGAGCAGCGTTCCTGTTGCCAGTTATTTCGTAGTGGAAAACTGAGAAGTTAAGTACCAACCCTAACCTAATAGGGTCGGTAGTGTTCATTTCTTCTTCAGCCATCTTCATTGCTTCTTCGTAAGACTTCTGTGCTGCCTGGGCGTTTTCGTCGCGTTTGCCTCCACTTACGAACTCGCACATGTATCTGAAGTAGTCTCCTTTCATCTTTTGGTAAAAAACACGCGCTTCCACAGAAGAGGCTTTGGGGATGAGTTTTTCTTCAAGCAAAAATAAAACTTCTTTGCATAGGGACTCCAGCTCAGACTCCACTTCTTGCTTGTACAGGGCAGCTGACTCTTTGTTGGAACTGTTGCCTTTGCGTTCCTCTTTGTGCTCTAGAGCTGAAAGCACTCTCCACGAAGCCCGCCTAGATCCCACTACGTTCTTGTAGGCTACCGAAAGTATGTTCCGCTCCTCCACTGAGAGTTCTTTGTCGGCTTGGTTCACAAACTGTTTCACAAAAGAGATCATGTCGTCGTAGCGTTCTGACTGCTCAGCCACACGTGCCAGGTACAAAAGGGTTTCTGTGTCGATGCTTTCTAGATTATCTATAGACACCATTTATCACATTTAAATTCATTTACACTTAGGCCAGTAAGGAGCAGTGTTTTTCTTTTGGGTTTCTAAAAGAACCATGCTTTGGTTGATGCGTGACTTCCTTCTTTCGAGGATTTTGGTGCTTAAGCTGTTGGGTTTGAAAAAGGCTTGTTTTTCTTGTTGTGAGTTTTGTGAGTTTTGGAGTTTGAGTTGTTTGTGTTTGGCCCAAACAAACAAAGAGTCCACAGTTTGATCAAAAGACTTAGTGCGGGGTTTAACTGGAACCCTGACTTCTTTAGTTTCTTTGTAAGTCTTTTCGAGGATTCTTTTTTCTCTGCGTGCTTTGTACTTCCTGACAGCAGCTTCTTGTCTTTGCAAAAAGTTTTGGCTGAAGGTTCGGGTGTTGTTGATAGCTGGACTGAAACTGTAATTGGACTCTTCTTTGAGTAGTTTTTCTTGTCTGGAGTCTTTGATTCTTTGGGTTCTGTGCTTTTCAAGCAAGTTGAACCGCTCGAACATCGAGTAATGGTGGCATCCTTGCTTGATTCTTTTCTTTTCTGCGAGTTTTCTAGAAGAGTCCAGTATGCTTGGGGAAAAGGACAGTTGTTCTTCAAAACTTATTTCGCTTTTAGCTCGGGTTCTTTCTGTGCTGCGTTTGCTTGTGTGCAGGAAAGGACTGGAGTCCCTTGAAACTTTAGAGTAGTAAGAAAACGAGTAGAACTTTTCTTTTTCCAACACCTTTCTGTACCACTTCTGGATTTTCTTAGCAGCTCTTTGGCGCTTCAGCAGCCACTTCAACACAGACCTCTGGATAAGAACTATTGCCTTTTTGGTGCTTTCTAGCTCAGTGACTTTCCGGCACTTGTAGCCTTTCCAGACTCTTTGGATAGTTGTTGCGTGGGATTTCAGACGTTTGTAAGCCTTGTAGTACTTGCGAGCTTTGAAGCCCCTCCAGCAGGCCTGGATCTTAGTGATTACTTTGGTTGTGTGGGTGTAGTTGAGGTTTTTAAGGTTAGTAGCAACTTTTTTAATGGTGTGGTATAGCTTTTTGTCCGAACACACTACTAAGTTTTGGGTTTCTAAGGGTTGGGGACAGTAAACCAAGTTTTCAGTGTGTCTCCTTCTCCTAGTGTTGGTCAACTTAGAGTGTTGGAAAGAAGTTTCTACTGAAAACTCAGGCAGTAAGTAGTCTTTGAGGTTGGGCTCACTGACATTTAGTTTTTCACCCAACAAAGTGTACTCGAACAATCCTTCTCTGCAAGGCCTAGATACTTTCGAGTAGAGTTTGTTAACAAAGTCCAAGTTGAGTCGGTCTGCAAAGAACTTGGCTTTTTGGATGAGTTTGTGGAACCCAGGCTTCTTGAGCAAAAGGTACCTTGTTCCTTTGTAGTAGTCTGCTTCTCCTAAAAGCTGTTTCAGCAGCAAGTCTAGTTTGGTTTCTTCGTAAAAGTTAACTACTAAGTCTTCCAGGTTAACCCAGTAGTGGTATCCGTACCACTTCCAAATAAGTAAGGGCAGCACAAGAGTGTTCCTCAAACTACTTAAAGTGTAAGAGTAATCAAGGGCGTTCTGAGGTGCACTCAAAAAGTAAACTAAGTGGCACTTCAGACTGAGCACATGGCTTAACAAGTTGGATATTTTTTGGTTAAGTGAGTCGAATAAGTTCAGTGGGGGGTTCTTTTTGAGTTTGTGTCCGAGTGCAGGGTGGCTGCAGTGACTCAGCAACTTGTAAACTACTTTTCGGTTTTTGAACAGTGAAGCTTTTTCCCGTAGCTTAGTGACGTTATACTCTACTTCTCCAAAAGAGTGCTTAACTGTGAACTTGGACTTGTTGAAAAGCATTACTTCTCTGTAGAACTCGTGGTCTTCAATGTCTTTTTTAAGAGTTTTCCAGTAAGTTGGAAAGTTCTCTTTAGTTAAGTTTTTGAGGACTCCGTCTTTAGAACCTAGTAAAAGGTCTACTATGTACCTAGATTTGTTCATGTCTAAGCTGTCTATTTTAACTCTTTCAACTGCCAAAGCTGTTAACAGCTTTAAGTAGTTGTTTTCTGACACAAAACTCAAACACTCAGCAGCTAAGTTAGTGCAGAAACCTCCCAAAGTACTGTTCTCTCTGAAGCCTGGAAAGTCCACTATTGATATAAAGTGCTTGCCTTTAAAACTTTCCAAAGCTAGTTTCTTCTGAGTTTTCCAGTTTTTAGAGTTGAACTTTAGTTGACTGAACCTTTTTTTAACGATACTGTCGCTTTGTACTTCGAGTTTCTCGTTGACTTTAGTAACTAGCCAGTCAAAAGTAGACTCGTACAGGACCTTAGCCAGTTCTTCAGTAGCAGCTTCTGCTTGGGACTTAGAACTGAACTCCCCAAAGATTTCAGTAAACTTGGCTTCGTGGAGTTTCAGGTGCTTGCACACTTTTTGTATTGCAAACCTGTGGCGAGGAGTCCACTTAGGTTTTTCAGAGCCACCTGCAGCTACAAAGTTTTCTCCTACATAGCTTATTTCCAACACCAAGATTACACTTGCAAGCACTTCAAAGACACTTTGGGTTTCTTGGCGAGAAAAGCCCAGGGTTTTCAGACACTCTGTGAAGTGCTTGTAAACTTCTACATCACTAAGACTATGCGTTGGTTGGTGGTTAAACACTTCGTAGGATGGCTGTAAGTTAAGGCCTAAAGAGGACAACTGGACCTTTGCAGCACCAAACAAAGCGTGGAGTACGTGGTAAGTCCGCTTAGTTTCGGTTTTGGGAAATGAGTCCAGCAAGTTGGCATGAATCACACAACCCATTGCTCTGAACTCACTGTCAAAAACAACTTTAAGGGACATTCCACTGCAGGTGCCTTCTTTGTTTTGGTCAAAGTACACAGAACCCATAGTGTGGACTAACTTCAAAGCAGAGTGGATGCTTTTGAATAGGTCTTGCTTGATTGACTCTTCAGTGGACATAAACAGAAGGTGGTCTACCAAGTGCACAGCTGCAAAAGTCTTTCCAGTGCCAGACGGGCCCATTAAAGCTAGAGCTTGTGCTTGTTTAGTTTGTTTTAGTGTTTGATAAGCCTTAGCAGTCACACTGAACAAGTGGGGAGGCAAGTCCTTGTCTTTTGAGTAGTTATCTCTGATTTCCTGAGTTAGTTTCTGAGGAAAAGAAGCACACAGAAGCACAGGACCTGCAAAGGTGTAGTTAACTCCAGCTTCTAAACGGTTTTGTAACGTAGAAAAAAGGCAGTCTTCGTTGTGCTCGCTTACTTCGCAAAGGTCATCACTGAAGCCCTGGGCGGCTAAGAAGTTAGAACCCATTGAAGACTCAGAACTGTAACTTTTGTGACTGTATCGGGACTGCAAGTTCTTAGAAATGATCTTTGCAGGCAGCTGCAGAGTTGGTGCTAAACTAAATTCATTTTCCCACATTTTAACTGATTTTAAAAGAAAAATGGATAAACCTAAAAGTTCTGCAAGGAAAAAACTCACAGAACCCGTACCAATGTTTAAAAGGGCAAAGACTCCTTTCACCAACGCCAAGCTAAAGTACAGAGAAAAAATATTTTCAGATATCCCAGACGAACTCCGTTCTGGGTTCTCTCCATTTCCTTTGAGAGTTTGCACCCCTAACTCTCTAAGACAAAGCAGTCCTAACTACGGCAACTACCCACAGCCTTACGCTAACCCTTTGAGAATCTACACCCCTAAACCCTCCTCTAGGAACTTCAAAGTCCAAGGCCTCAGTATTTCTCCTAAGTCTAATCGCAACTCCATCAACTACTCCAGTTCTAGAAGCATGCGTCCTAGGTCTTCCTTTGCCTTCAAGTACAGAGTTTCTTCTCCTGTACCTACCACTGACATTTCGCTTTGTTCTTACCCTGCTAAGTTTTATTATAAAAAAGAAAGAGTACTTTAAGTCCTTATTCTCTCTATGATTTGGAAGTGCAGTGACCCCAAACTGCGTACCCACTTGTTGTAAGCTTCTTCTTTGCGGCCAGTTGTTCTGTCACCTCCTGTTGTTTCTACAATTCCTTCTACTTCGTCAATTCGAGCTGCGATCTTCCCTTCAATTATCAACTCCACAAGTAAGTTAATCAAACTTTGCTCTGTGATTTGTAAGTTATTGGCTAAGTAACTTAACTTCACTGCTTTGTAAGGCTTAAGTTTGGCTTGGAGCACACTCAACCGCACAGTGCGGAGTAAGTCTTCCATGTACTGAGCGATGTAAGGGTCGTCTAGGATGTGCACTGAAGGGTCGTTTAGGATTCCTTGGACTTCAATCATGTTATTGGCTTCGTAGGCGTCCCTAAGTCTGCGCAAAGCCATGATTTCGGGGTCGTCTTTGTAAACTTTGGCTTCTTGGGAGTCAAAGGGGTTTATGTCTGAAGAGCAAAGAATTCCAGTGAGTACAACGTACTTAAGCATGGTTTTGGCCCTGGGGTTGCCTACTTCTTGGTAACACTTGAAGGCTTCGAACTGCTCTGAAAGGGCGTTCTCCCAAAGTTTTTCACTCATGTACATTTTGCTTCCGCTTTCTTTGATGACGCCTATGATTCTGGGGTCAGACACGTCGGCGTTAAGGGCTTCGCACCTTTTAAAGACTTCTTTGAGTCGCTTGTTGTTTTTTTTTAGAGTGCATACTTGGATTTCAAGGGCGTAGGCTTCTATCAAACTTTGGGCTTTGGAAGAGTCGTCCTGGCCGTCAGGGTGTTGGCAGGACTTAATTAGTTCTTGTATAGTGGACTCTGCCTTTTCGAGGTCTTTTCTTTCTAAGTAGAGTTTAGCTAGTTTGGCTTGGGTGTTGAACAGCAGTCTTTGGTTTTTGCTTTCTTTCAGCTTTTCAATAGTCATAGCAAGTACCTTCATGGAGTACTCTGGGTCTTGGATTTTCCCCGAAGCGTCAATAACTGCGTTGATAGCGTCAGTGGCGTCGTTCCGAGCTACAGAGTCCATCATTTCTACTAGCTGTGAAAGGTGAGTGCACATTTCTTCGTACTGACTTAAGTTGCACTCAAGCAACACTGTGTTTTTGAGTGCTTGGAACCTCCACTGTTGTTCTTCATAGGGTTTGTGGCTTTCTAAGTCAAGCACCCGAAGGAACTTACTTAGGGCTTCTGCAGGTTTTGACTTTTTGATGTCGTCTGCTTCGTAAAAAGTGTTTTCGATTTCAACTTGTTCTTCGTCGATTTCTTCTTCGTTTTCACTCCACTCGTCGTCTTCACTGCCGTACTCGTAGTCTTCGAACTCGCTGGATGACATTTACAATTATATGGAAGACTTAACTTGGGTGCTTCCCAGTTCTGTAGTGCTTGTGTTCCTTACAGGTCTGTTCCAGGCCTTGGCAATAGGGTTCATGAGTCTGGACAACTTCCAGTTGAAAGTCCTGATGTCTGTAGAAACTTCTGACCAACAAACCAAAGAAGTAGCTGCATCGGCTGCTAAAATAGCTCCTTTGCGTAAGCAAGGGAACCTTGTGCTTTGTGCCTTGATGACCGGCAACATAGCTACCAACGCAGCTTTGTCTATTATTTTGGCTGACTACACAAGTGGAGTGACTGGGTTTGTTTTGTCAACTGTGCTGATTGTTGTTTTTGGAGAAATAATACCTCAAGCAATTGGCAGCAGGTACGGGTTAGTTCTGTGCTCCAAAATCACTTGGTTTATAAAGGTCCTCGTGGCATTTGAGTTCCTTGTAGTTAAGCCAATAGCTGCAGCTCTTGACTGGGCCATGGGCGAAGACGTAGGTTACGTGCTTAACAAGCACCAAATGAAAGCAATGTTCTCAGTTTACACACAACAAGAAGCTTTGGGCAAAAAAGAAGGCAAACTACTTGCCTCAACACTTGACTTTGCTGAGAAAAAAGTCTCAGACGCAATGACTCCTCTCCACAAAGTCTACATGATAGACTCAAAGCTTGACTTGGACGTAGTGCTTATGAAAGACATCTACGAGAAAGGCTTTAGCAGAGTCCCAGTTTACAAAGGCACCAAAGACTGTGTGGTGGGAGTGATGCTAGCTAAAGACTTGATGCTTGTGGACGAAGAAAAAGCCAAACAACTTTGGAACATGCAGTCTTTGTTCCTAAGACCTCCTTTGTTTTTGAAGCCCAAAGACTCCCTTAACAAAGCTATGCAGAGCTTCAAGCAGGGCTCCACACACCTTGGAGTCGTAAGACAAACAGAGCTAGACCCCAACAAAGGACTAGTACACAAAACACTTGGAATTCTGACCATGGAGGACATTATAGAATGCTTGATTGCTGACCAAATTGAAGACGAACACGACCTGCACAGGATTCCTTCAGACTTCCTTAAAAGACACAAAAGCAACTTGTTTTTCACAGAATACAAAGCAGCAGCAGTTTTGTCTCTTGAAGAACTAGGAGCTGTTTCGAGTTACTTGAGAAGTTTTTTGGAACCCTTCTCAAGTAAGTTCATTTCTAAACACAGTCTCAGAGCTTTGGTAAACAACTCCAAGGTTCTGTATTTGAGTGGAGACGAAGAAGACCCCCAACTCTACCAAAGAGGCTTAGGCAGTACTTGCTTTTACTTAGTACTGAGTGGACTGCTAGTTACTGAAATCGGGGACGAAAAACTAAAGTCTGAACACGGGCCTTTTAAGTACTTAGGCTTGCCTGCACTCACTGACTCCCAAGAGTACTTCCCTGACTTCACAGTAAAGGTCCAAAGGCCTTCTAGAGTTCTTCAAGTAACCAAGTCTCTATACTCAGAATTTAAGAAGCATTAATAAATGTCTGAACTAGGAATCATTTCCTTAACGTCTGTTTTAGTAGTGCTGGCAGGGTTTATTTCAGGACTTACTTTGGGTTTTATGGGACTGGACATTTCGCAACTCGAAATTCTGAAGTCAGTTCAAACAAACGACAAAGAAACTCAAAAAATAGCTTCTTATGCCTCCAAAATAGCTCCTCTGAGGAAGTCAGGCAATTTGCTTCTGTGCAGTTTGGTGTTGATAAATGTTCCTTTGAAAACAGGAGTCTCAATACTACTAGCGGAGTTAACCTCAGGACTAGTAGGGTTCTTACTAGCAACTGGCTTGATTCTAGTATTTGGAGAGATCACTCCACAAGCAATTTTTAGTAGGTATGGTTTGAATCTGTGTTCTAAAGTGGTTTGGTTAGTTAAGTTGTTGATGAACTTGGTTTACTTAGTGGCTAAACCAATGTCTTTAACGCTTGACTGGGCTTTAAAAGAAGACAAAGGCAGTGTGCTCAACAAAGACCAAATGAAAGCTATGTTTACTTTGTACTCGCAACAACTCAACCAGAGAGAAATCAAAATGCTCACTTCCACACTTGACTTTCCACAGAAAAAAGCCAAAGTTGCTATGAAGCCAGTTGAAAAAACCTTCATGATAAACGCAGCCAACTCCATGGACGAAGACTTAATTAAAGAAATTTACAATAAGGGGTTCAGCAGAATGCCTGTGTACAAAGAATCCATAAACAACGTTATAGGAGTTCTATTGGCCAAAGACTTGATGTTCTTAGGCAAAGAAAAAGCACAGAAAATGTGGAACTTCAAGTCTATGTTTTTGCGAGATCCACTGTTTGTGTCTCCAAACGAAAGCTTAAAGAAAGTAATGCAGAAGTTCTTAAAAAACTCCACACACTTAGGCATAGTCAGAGAAAAGGAATTCCACAACCAAGTAACTGAAAAAGTAGTAGGCATCATCACTTTAGAAGACATCATTGAAAACTTAATAGCTGAAGAAATACAAGACGAAGGCGACTTGAAAAGAATCCCTTCCGACCCTTACTCCTTGAACCCAGTGCTTTTCAACACTCCTTTGAGTTATGTGTCCCAAGAAGAATTACTTGCAGTAGCTAAGTTCATGAGCAAGAACCTCCCTCCTTTTTCCAAAAACCTCATTTCTAAAGCCAACCTGCACCAATTAGTAACTCCTTCCAACGTCATACTCACTGAAGACAACCACAGCGAGTTCGACTCAAACAATATCGACTTGGAGTTCCCTAACGAACTAGAAGACTCCCCACTCAAAAACGTTTTGTTTGAATCCGGACAACAAGTTGAGGACTTCTACTTGGTACTGAGCGGTCTGGTAGAAGCTGACTTTGGAGGGATGAAGTGCCAACTAGGCCCTTTTAAAACTCTGGCAATGAACTGTTTGCTTGAGGAAACTTTTATTTCTACCTACACTGCCCAAGCCAAAGTGCCTAGTCGTTTGCTTAGAATTTCCAAAAGTCAGTACTTTGCTTTAAGAAGTAGTTAGTAAGTGTTGTTTGAGTAAACGAATAGTGTCTTGCATATGCTCTTGGTTGTTCGACACTGCAAACCCTGAGTGGTCTTGTTTGTAGTCTCCTTTTGCCCAAACTACTTTGTCTTTGGGGAAGTGCTTCACGTTGTTTTCAAAGTCTTCAGGAGTAATCAAAGTGTCGTACTTGCCCCCCATAAGGGCTAGTTTGCACCTTATTTCGTGCAAGTTTACTCTTTTGGGTTTGGGTTGTCCGTACACCTGCAAGTTGGTTTCTTCGCCGTAGTCGTAAGTGTAAAGGGCATCTTCTGGGTTCTCTTTGACTTGAGTCCAAAACTTAAGGTTCATCAAACTAGTTCCTCCTGTGAACTTTTGGAGGTAAACTGCTATTACTCTTGGGTCGTCGTTGTTCAAGAAAACGTTGTACTTCTCAATCAAAAGGTTTGCGTAGTGCTTAGGAAACATCAAAGCTTTTCTAGCTTCAAGAGTGCTTTTGGGGTAGTCGCCAACTACTTTGAGTCCTTGGTTTTCAAATTCCTTTATAGTGTCGTAGTTAAATAGGTCAGCTACGTACTTGCATTTCACTGTTAAACTAGGCCCTACCGGGGTCCATAGTACTGCTAGTTTAACTTTGTCAGCGTACTCAGGCTTCATAGCAAAGCAGTAAAGTGCTACATAAGTTCCTTGGGAGTGTCCTAGGTAACTCAGTTTCCTTTTCCCAGTTTTGGTAAGAATGAAGTCGATAGTAGCTGGAATGTCGTAGTGACCTATGTGGTCTGCACACCATTCCCAAAACTTGTCTTCTGAGGGGCTTAGTGAACTGTGACTACGACTGAGGTAGTTGCCTCGTGTGTTAATCAGCCAAACGTCAAAGTCGTTGTCTACTAACTGGAAGGCTGGTGCCTTTGAAGTTTGCGACACCACGTAAGTGTGGCTGCTATGAGTCAAGCCGTGGACCATAAGGAGAGGTTCTTTGTTGGCATTGATCCCCTCAGCCTTTCCCAGTCTGTAAAGAGTCAAAATGTAGTTGTCTTCAGTCTTCACCTTGTACTCCTCAACTCTATAGCCCATAAGTCTGCAGTAGTCCGGGAAGTCCATAGTAACTGCTTCAGGCAGTCTGAGTTTGTGGTAGTAAAAACTCGTGGCCAGCCACCCCAGCCCTGCACCTAGAAGTACTTTTGAGTACACACTAGAAAACATATTAATCTAGAAATATACAGTGTTAACATTAAACGTCTTGGTGAAGCACAACTCTAGGGACTTGGCTTTGAATGTGGTCGACAATAGTTTTGTCAGCAAGCCTAGTATCGAAATAGAACTCTTCGAAGTTTTCAAGGTTGCTCAAAGCACGGGAAAGCTTTGCGAGTCCTTTTCCCGTTATTTGGTTTTTGTGGACCCAAAAAACACGCAAACTTGCAAGCTGGGGCAGAACTTTAACAAGGCTTTCTACTCCCTTATCTGAAATAGCATTGTCCTCTAAAGCAAGTTGTTGGAGATTAGGCAGGTTGCGAAGTACTTCTGAAAGACTAGCAACTCCGTCGTCGCCTAAGTTGTTTTGGCAGATGTATAGTTTTTGCAGGTGCTTGCAGTAGCTTAGAGAATTCTTGAACTTGTTGAACTGAGGTGGTCCAATCAAGTTGTCTCTCAAAGTGACTTCTTTGAGGTCCTTGAGTTCTGGAAGAGCTAGTGAGAGTAAGTAACAACTGGTGTCGTCGAGTTCGCTCCATAGTATTCTTAGTTGCTTGATACTGGAGGATTCTGATTTGAGAATAGCTAAGTAAACAGTCCTTATCTCGCCTATCATTTTGGTTTTAAAGTTAGCATAAGCAGACGCAACAGGTGAGTTGATTTCCAAAAATTCTTGCATCTGCTCCTCTTGCTTTTCGGGGCATCTGTAGCAATTAAAGTTTCCCATATTATATTGCTAAAATGGCGGTCCGGCTAGAAATCGAATCCTGCGACCCCTACCAAATCCTTCCTTCGCAGTCTTTAGTGCTTAAAAAAGCGTTGGTCTGCTCGCACGTGTGTCAGGTACAAATTAGGGGTTCTGAAGGGTTTGTTATGACTAAACAAGAACTCCTACACATAAACTTGAAGGGGGAGGTTTTGGACAGGTGGGAGTTCCCCAACAGCTTTTTGGAGATCCTAAACACTGAGAGTCAAACACTCCTTGGAGACAAAACGGGGTTGATTTGGGTGCTTTCTAAAGAAAAGTTCAGTATTCCTGTAAAGGAAATCCCGCCTTCTTCTCCTTTTTTCAAAGGACTCACTTGGCTTAACGGCAATATACTAGCTCAGTTCACAAACCAAGTAATTCAAGTAATATCTCTTAGTGGTCAAGTCATACAAAGCTTTGAATTCTCAACGCAGCTTCCTTTAGTGTCCTTTGGGAGTTTTGTTGTGGGGTCCAACATTCAGGAGTTGTGTTTAATTGAAACCACTCACTGCACTTCTATGCAAGCTGAACTGCCTGCTGCTTTTGAAGCTAGGAAACTAGGACTTCACTACTTTTTGCTGAGTCAGCACAGTCTCCGGTCTTACTCCACTAGTCTTTTTTTAGAGTGTTTGTGTTTAAACTTGAACGAAGAGATACTTGACATGTCAGTTTTAACTGAAAACACCGCTGATATTTTGTTACTTTTAAAAGACTCCAACTACTTAGTTGCTTCTCTGTGGAAGTACTCTGGGTACTTAGCTACTAAGGTCCAAACTAGTGTGGTTTGCGACTTTGGAGTTTCTTTGACAGGGGAGTTATTTGTACAGAACCAAAACGAAATATACGAGATAACAAGTGCCCAAGCCAGTGTTAAGTTCAGGTGGCTGATGGACCAAGGCAAGTTTGAAGAAGCCAGTGCTTATGCTTCAGAGTGCGGAGAAGCTGGTCACGAACTTGTGAAGTCTATGATTTCTACTATTTTGAGTGAAGGGAACCCACGTTCTAACTTTCAAAGTTTGGTTTCACTAATAAAATGTTTGACCTACAACAAAGAAGAACTTCTGAAGTACCTTAGCCAAGTCCTAACTACCCTCACTCCCTGCGATCCCTACGACTACCTTCACCAACTGGACTTTGCTCTTCTCAACTTAAAGAACTTATCTGCTAAGTCCAACACCCAGCACTTAAAAAACCTTAGAGACATCAGGAGCAAACTCAGGAGTTTCTTAGCTGTTTTCAAAAGCTTGTATGGACAGTACAAACCCCAGGACTGGAAAACCTTTGCACACTCCAATCTAGTTAGAGAAACCAAAAAACTCTTTAGTATAGGCGACACTGAACTAGCAATCTTTGTGTTTAACAAACACGCCTCTGAGTACCCTGAGTTGCGAACCCAAGTAACAGAGTTAGTTAGAAACATTCCACTTACAGAAGACTTAGACAAGTATTCTACTTGGCTGCAACAAAGAGTAATTCCTTGGCTTAAGCCAGAAGAGTTGAAAAGTTTAGAAGGACTCCTGCTCCACAGAGCTCAGGAACTAGAAGCTATAGAAGGCCACCCTCTTAAAGCCCTCCACACCACTTACATTCTTTCGCACTCACCGTTAGTAGCCTCGCGCTTAGGACACTCTGCCCCTTTTAAAAACATTTTTAGACCAGGCGAAAGGTTTGGACTGGAAGTAGGGGGTTACTTGCCTTCCTCCGAGTTCCTTGAACTCCAGAAGTGCCTTGAACAACTTGTTGAAATGAAAGACAGGTACGGACTCAGTTTAAGTTTAAGTGGAAGGTGTGTAGACAGAGACACTATAGCTTTGGCAATGCTTGAAAGGGTAGTGGCCCCTGAACTACTTATCCACGAAATCAAAAACAACCTAATTCCCTATACTTCAGAGTACTCTTTGGACCTTGACCAAGTTCTGCTCACTTACATCAAAGACCTTACTGAAAGAATGACTTACTCTGGGTGCGAAACCTGGGAACAAAAGGCAGTGCATGCCCTTGAGTTCATACAAGACCTTGAAAAGCGCATTAACGCCACCATTGAAGTAATTCAGCATGCAAGACAGCCCCTTTCGCCTTTGATTTCTAAGCTTTTAGAAGACTCACTGAAACTGCCGACAACCAACAAAGACAAGTTGCTGACACAAAGGAGAATGGAAGACCTTCACGAAATAACAGGTTACTACAAAATAGAAGACATACACATCACAGACAAGTTCCAAACCACTGCAGTTTTACTCCAAGTGCTTCATTCAAAAGACCCTGACTCTTTGAAGCACTCCCTAAAAATCACAGAAGTGTTTTCTTGGATGAATGAAGAAAAAGCTTACTTTTACTACTTAATGATTTGCAGTGCTCGCGGAGAAGTCAAGCAAGGAATAGAACACCTCAAAAAACTCAGAAACGAAGAAAAGAAAGCCAAGGTTATTGAACAAGTACTTTCTTGCTGCTTGGAAAGAATGCAAGGCAACTGGCACAACCGAAGGGCCTGGCAAAGCGAACTCTTCCACACAGCTGTTGAAGCAGCTATTAAACTTTCCCAGGAACTGTGCAGGTTTCCTTCTTTAAGTGTTTTTGAGGCGGAGAGTCTTTACAAGCAGCTCCAAAGTGTAAGGACTTTAGCAAAGGACTTTAAAGTGTACTTAGGAGTTCCAGACTACACACTCAAACAAAACAGACTTAGGGTTCTGGAGGAGTTCCTGACTCCTTACCTTCACGAAATCAACAAACAAACAGAAGTCGACGACAACTCCTCAGTGTTTTCACAGTCTTCAACGAGTTCTAAGAAAAGGAAAAAGGTTTCTCTGCAGTCTCCAAACAAAAGAGTCAAAATGGACTGCTTGTCCCTTTCTAACCTCTACCACCTTTCTGACCTACTGGGACTTTCCAGAACTGAATTCAGACTTGCTGCAGCTGAGCTCTGTGGACACTTGGGCTTCTACCACACAAGTGCTATGTACTTGAAAGAACTCTCTAACTGCACTCCTTCTAAGGAACTTCTTGGCTCAATCAAAGCAGTGGTGCTGCGCTTAATGGACTCCGAAGACCCTAAGATTTTCGACCACTTAATTCCCATTGCAAAGTGGAGTTTGACTCACTGTCAAGCTAACGAAATAAGTAACTACATGAAACTTGCAGAGGACCTTGAAAGGGGGTCGTTGATTTTGATGCAGACTGAAATGGGAGAAGACCTGCACAAGCATAAAGACAACATTTTTGGAGAAGAAAACTTTGTGGAAGAACAAATGTACTTAGACAAAGACATCATCATGCCTCAAGTCCGCTCTTACGTGCTGAGCAGAGAGTGCTTGCAAAACCAAACCAGACAACTTGTAGAAGACCTCAACAGAAACGGGTGTTTGATTCTAGGGATCCACATTGTACTGGAGTCACCTGAAGTACTTAGGGAAAACGAACTAGAAACCACCAATGTTTCCTTACTCGAAAAAGTGATTAACTCTAGAGAAATCGACCACAAGCTAGCTTTGGCACTTACAGTTTCAGTGGACTCCTCTGTTGCACTCAAAACCCTCCAAAGGTCACTGCCGCAGCGCTACGGAGACTACGCAAGGATGAAGAAAATATGCCAAATAGGTTATGACGCAGCTCTTTTGAAAAAAGACGAAGACCAGGCTGGAGTGTGGAGTTCCTACGAAGGAACTTCTAGGTGGCTTCACACCCTTACTTTGCTGGACGTTTGTTTTGAAAAGTCAGCCCTTACTTCAGGGGACCCTGAAGAAATCATTTTGCTGTTTAGGGAGATCCTTGAAAAAACCCAGGACCTCTACTTGTGTTTGGAACTCTGCAGAACTTACAACATCAGGGAGTCTGAAGCTGTTTTGGCTTACATAGAGTACCAACTGCTCAACCCAATCATAAAGTCTAAGTACCTAGAAATGCTTGAAAGTGGAGACTTGGTTCTACAAGACTCTCCTTTTGACGAAAGCTACAAAGACAAGGTCGCTGGAGTGGCCTTTGAAGTCACAGACGACGAACTAGGAAACTTGCTTAAATGCAGGTGTTTGCCTAGAATTGTGCAAACTGACTACTCAAGAATACTTTTCATTTTTGACTACTTAGTTAAGATCTACCCCGAAAGCCCTATATACCGAAACCACTACAACGTAGTGCAGATCCTCAGCAACTACAAAAGGGTTTCCCAGCCTACCTACGAAGAAACCTCAGTGCTAAATGACTTGCTGAAGTTTGCTCCCTCTGAACTGCAAGCAATCTACTCAGCAGTGCTTAAAGAAAAGCTTTCGCTAGACATATTCTTAACTGACCCTTGGGTGCTTTTGAACCAAGAACTCCACATCCACACTTTGGACACTCTGATTCTGCTGGCAAACCCCCTTAAAAAAGACCCTGACTCGTTCAGAATCAAAGCTGTGGAAAACAGCTTCAGTGGTAAGGTGGTTCACCCTTTCAGCGAAGTGTATGTTGCTATTTCCAAAATCAAAACAGCTAAGTCCAAGTACAACGTGCTAGAGTACGCCAGTAAGTACTACCCTTTAGGAGAGGATTACTTAAGGCTCAAAAAGGAACAACTGAAAGTGTGCAAGATCTGGAAAGACCATGTAGAAAGAACCAACCCTGACCCCAACCTTATATCTAAAATAGAAGGCTATGTCCAAATCAACGAAAAGAAACTTAACACCGAAACACTGAGACTTAAACTCCAAAAACACGGCTTAGAAAGTGAGTTTGTTTCCTTACTTGAAACTCCAGAGGAGCTTATAAGTCAGCTGTACTACTCTTTGATTCCTAGAGTCTTTTACGGGCTGTGCTACTTCACTTCTTACGAACTAGAAGACTTAGTGGAGTACGTAGCAGAAAGGTTTGCAATAAAACTCGAAGACCTTAAGTGCAACTTGCTTCTTCAGTGGCTCAAAGAAGACCCCAACCCCCCTGGAGACCCTTCTCAAGTAGCTAACTCCTCTGCTTCCAGTCTTGGAATCTACCTTCCTCAAGTGCTTGACCAAGACAACTTGCTACGCCTTACTTACTTAGCCAAAAGCATGAGTTCTTCCTGGGTGCTAACTTCCTTTTTGGACTACGCTGCCTTTGAGCACTCCAAAACTACCTACAAGTCGAGGGCTAGAGCTACACAGGTGCTCATTAGACTTTTCAGTTATAAAGAACTAAGTGGTTACCTGCACAAGTTTCCAGTGGAGGACTTGCAGGTTTTTCTGCAGCACTGCCTTTACATGTCAGATCTGGAAGCACTTAAGATCCCATACGACTTCATGACTCTGCTGAACTGTGACAAACTGGCGTTGTGCAAGTCGCTGTACAAAAACCACTACAAAGAAAAAAGAACTCTGCAGTTAGTAGCTGCTATAATGATGGACTACTGCTTGGAAGACTCTAAACTTTGGAAAAACATAGTGGAGGGACTTAAGGAGTGCAGTTCTTACTTAGTGCTGCTGCACTTGTTGGAGTGGCTGTGTAGTTCAGGAATCTACAACTCCATTTTTACACTTAGTCTGCACAAACTTTTGTCAAGTACTACTTTGGAACTTTTAAGAATCAGTTGTGAAAAAATCGACAAGTACAAAGACGCAGACAAAGCAATAGAAAGAATTATTGAAATAAGTTTGGAGTTGGAGTTAAGGAAACAGTCACTAGAAGAAATGGTCAAACTTTTAGTGGAGTTCCGCAAAGGCAACTGGGTCAAAGGAGTCCTTAAGTTAGGACTGGTTTTAGGGGACACTGCAGTAGCCCAACTGCTTGCTTTGTCTTTTAAAGACAAATCCATCATTAAGGAAGTGAAGAAACACGGAGGTTGCATCTGTAAGTACTTAGACCTTTCAAGCAAACGTAGCATTCTCAAAACTATGGTGGCCAACCCAGACATGTTCCACAAGTTCATAAACTTTTTGCCCAAAGACTGCTACAGTGCTTTTGAGTCTGACTTGAAAAAGTACGGGATACAACTAGACTTAAACTGGATAACAACTAATTAATTCTATTGATTTAGTATATTAGAAACAGGGCCAGCGCAACTCTTAATCATCTTTTCGTAGAGTTTTTCTATTTCGGGAGTGCTCCGGATGAAGGGCTTTTTGAGGAACTCGTACTTGGGGTTTCTAATAAGTTCAATGAGTGTTATGAGTATTCCCCAGGGGTGGGGTCTGTGCACTATAGCCCTTTCAGTAAGCACTCGGGTCACTTGCTCTTCCACCAAGCCTTGCTTGCACTCCACAAAAAGCACCAAAATCAAGCATGAAAAGTACTTAGTGTGGGAGTTGGGGAACCTGAGATGGTTTGCCAAGGCGTTGATCAAGTGCTTCCTTGCTTCAGTTTCTAGTCCTAAAAGTATTGCTAAGTACAGTTCGTTTGCTGTTTTGTTTTCAGCTTCTCCACTAAGTACCTTTTCTGCAATATAAAGTGAGGTTGCGTTGATCACAGGAATGTTGGCTTTAATCATGAGTTCAGAAGGAGTGTTGGGGTCAGGAATCATAAGTTTGTTGCAAATTTCTTTAACTGAGTCTTGGCTTTGACTCAACAAGTACTGGTCAATGTCGTCCTTTATTGAAAGGTGACCTAACTTCGAGTGGTAGTTCGAAAGCACGTTGGGAGTAACGTTCATCTCGGGAAGCAGGTCAACTTTCAGGTTGGGAGTGAAGGGCAAAGGCATCCTCATGTTTTGGGGGTAAGCACTCAGAACTAAGTTTTTGAGTTGCACACAGTGCTCAGGAATGAAGTCGCAAAAGTCTAAGTAGTAGTCGCACAGGAACTCGGGAAAGTCNTGCATCAGCACAAGCAAAACACGCAACACGCCTTGGTAGAACTCCCTAAGTGCTTCGCTGATAGGAGTTTTGCTGAAGTGCAAGTAAATGAACTTGAAAAGGTCCATCATGAGGGTGTGCATTTTCTTCCAGTGGAGGGACTGGGTCCTGGGTTCTTGGTTCAAGTTAACAGCACGGAGCATCTTAGGCATGAAGAACCTGTGGGAGACCAGTTCCAACCAACAAAAACTAAAAGCAGGGAGTTTGCAGGGGTTGAGTTCGTGGAAAGTGTTGGCAATAGGAATGAGGAGTTCGTTAACTTGGTTTTGGTCCGGAAACACATCAGTGGGTTGGGTGGTTTCGCTTAAGATGTCCAAAAGGATCCTGAAGTAGGGTCTGGGTTTGAAATTGGGGTCTGTTGAGTTTTTGATGATGAGTTCCTTGATGGGGTTGAGCAAGGACTGGAACAGGCGTTTGTGTTTTTCGGGTTGCCTACTGAGGATGATGATTACGTTGAGGAGTTTGGAGAAAGCATCTATGGGGGAGTAGTCTATTTGTTCTTCAAAAGTGCTTTTTTTGATGGCGAGTTCTGCCATTACTCTAAACACAAACTCAGCTCTGTCGTCAGGACTCAAGCACCCCTGGGCATCTAAGCTCTTCACGAAGTCAGGCACTTTTTCGCTGTTGATGAAGGGCTCGTCTAAACTAATGGACAACCACTCTAAAAACTTAGACTCAGCTACGTCTCTGAGCTTTTCTTGCTCAGCAGAAAGCATAGGGGACTTCTGTGCACTTGAAGCAGCTAGTTCCCCAAGTATTTTGTTGAGTTCTTCAATGTTGGGTTGTTTTTCTTTGAGGAGTTTGAGAGCATTGAGTGTGAAGGAAACTTCGTTGTAAGAAAGAACCTTTTGGGAGATGACGAACTCCCGAATCAACTTGACAGCAAACTGCAAGGCCTGCATGTTGCCTACTTCGATTCCTTTGGAAAGCACTTTGTCAAACTCAATGATCTGGACTAGTTCTCCTTTGATGATTTCACTAGTAACTGGCCAGTAGTACTTTTTGTTGTCTTCGCTGAACTTAAGCCAGTTAGTGATGTCCTTAACTACTGCTCGGTGCTGGGACTTTATGAGTTGCAGAATTTGTAAGTAAAAGTTCCCCATGAACTCGTTGGTGTAGCACCTTCTAAAGAGTTTCTGTGCACATGCTGCTACAGTTTCAGTGCGACTTACACTGGACATGATTGTTTTGGTTACGCTCATCATGGCTTGTTTGACTTCAGAGTCTTCAAAGTCGTTTTTGGCAACAGCCAAGGTTTCGGTTTCTTCCAGTTGTTCGTCGAACTTGCGAATAGCTTGGTGAGGGGAAAGAGTTTCAGTTCTGGTCTCTTGGTAAGGAACAGGCTTGGGGAAGTCTTGGGCAATTGGTGCACTTGTGGACTTGCGTGAAGTTTCCACTATTCCTAAAAACTCTTTGTAAACTTGGAACTGTTCGTGAGTCAAACCAGTGGGCTTGGGTTTGAGGTTTTCAGGAAGAAACTCAGCTTCTGCAGCCTTTTTCGAAGCTTGTTCGTCATAGAAGTTCTCACCCATTTGTTTGCGTTTGTTGATGGCTTGGTTGAGACTTTCTTCGTGGTTAACGTCGTCAAGGGCCTTCTTGATGACTATCTTAGCAATGAGTCCGCAGCCAAGCTCTAAGTTGTCAATAGAAGCAAGTTCTACAATCTGTTTGATGGCCTGGTTGCTAAGGGTGTTGCTGGACCTAAGTAGTTCGTTAAGGAAGTTCACAACATGCACTCTAAAGGGTTCTCTAGAAGTTACTTGTGCCAAGCTGCCTGCCAAACTCTGCACCATCCAGTGAGAGGCCTGTTGTAACTTGTTGTGGTCTTTTTCCATGGCAAAGTCCTTCAGAATGAGTTCTTTTGTAGTTATCAAAGCAATGTTCATGTTGCGGTGCACAATAGGCTGGATGATTTCCTTAATGGCTTTTTCAATGGCTTGGGCTACGAGTTTCTTAAGTTCCATTTCTGGGTAGAGTTCAGTGATTTTGGGAGAAATGGTAACGTGCCTGTCTAAGTTAGCAAGCATCAAGTCGTCAGCAGGCAAGGGCAGGGACTCAGGAGTGGGGGTTTGCTGTTTGGGGGCTTCAGGGGGTTTCTTGACTTCTTTGGTGAGAAGACTGGTTTTGGGGACTTCTTCAGGAGTTATTCTAAGGTCCTTCAGCAGAACTTCAATTTCGTGAGAAATCCTCATTTTAAGGTTGGGAGTGTTTCTGATCTCAACCAACACCGAAACAACTGCTATGAGCCAAGGGTTAAGTTTGCTGAAAACTTCAGAGTTGGAAGCAGCCTTAATGATGTTGCAGATGAAAGGAATGATGGCTAAAAGGTTTTCGTGAGCGTATGCCTGTATGAGAAGGTCTTTGAGGTCCAGGTGCTTGATGAAGATAGGCTTGTTTCTGCTGAGAGTCATTGAACCCAGCCAAGTGCCCAGTGAGTTGAGTATTTTTCTGTCGGATTCTTCAAGCTTCTCTTTAGACAGTAGGTTTTTGATGTAGTTGTAGGTTTCTTCAAGTATGGTTTTGTTGACTTGCTTGAGTTCCATTTCCATCAGCATCTTCAGGTACAGACCGTGGAAGTTGTGCTCCTGGGAAACCCTTGTCACCACTAGGTAGTTTGCAAACCAAGGAATGTTGTTTTGGGGGTCTTGGAGTAGGAGTTCTTGGAGCTGTTTGGACTTGGACTCCACGTTCTGCAGAGAAATAGTGTTCAGGATAAACATAATGGTGTCTTTGGGAACTTTGGACTCTGGCTCAGGTTCTTTGGGTTCAGGCTTTCGGACAATTCCAGGAGGGCCTTCTGCAAGGATGGTTTCTTGCTTAGGTTTGGGCTTGGGTTCTTCTTCTCCTAAGTGCAGAAGGATGTCGTAGAGGTCAGGTCTTTCTTGTTTGATGCTTTGGTTGGCCAGGAGTTCTTTGGCGTAGTTAGGCCACTCTGCCAGTTTCTCAATGAACTGTTCTAAAGCGTACATGCCGAACCTGTAGAGTTTACTCATGGGTTTCTGCAAAGACATAATCACTTGCTTGAGTGCTCCGTAAAGGTGAACTCCAGCCACAAACCCGTACTTAATGATTTTGCCATAGAGTTCCCCTGTGATCTGCAGTTCCTTTTCAGGGTACTTGTGGAAGAACCTGTACTCGTCCATTAGGTTTTTGATCATGCAGTCGAAGATCTCGTTTTCGTGCTTGGAACTTGAGTTCCTGAGTTTCCGGATGATTTCAACCATGCCGTCCACCGAAATTTCTTCAGAGTAGAGTTGTTTGAAGTACTCGTTTGCAGCGTCGTCCACGTCTTCCTTGCTGCCAACTGGATGCTGGAGTTCAGGTATGATGTTGCAAAGTCCTCTGTAAACCTCTGCAACTCTGCGCTTGACTTCTTCAGAAAAGCCTTCAGTTTCAATGAGTTCGCTGATTTTTTCGAACATGATCACAAGGCCTTCTTTGCTCACACAAGCCTTTTCCATAATCGTTTCTACTTGAGGGGACTCTTTCGAGGGGTCTATCAAAAAGGACTCCAGGAACTCGCACAGCACGTTTAAGAACTCTTCGCGTGCCTGGGAAATCCTTTCAGTCAGCCAGTGTTCTAAGTGGAGGTAGTCCTTTTTGCTAGCTAGCAACCCAAAGTGCACTGCAAAGCGGTGGTCCTTAGCCTTGGCAAGAGTGAGCAGAGACTCTTTGATTTCTTGGGTGAGGTCAATCAGGTGGTTCAGAGTGATCGTGTTGGGTTCTCGGTAGTAGTACTCAATAGCGCCCTTGATCAAAAGATCAGGGTTGCTTTCCCAGAGGTTGTAAAGCACTCCTGGGTTGGAGTTGTTAAGGGGAAAGAACTTACTTAAAAGCTTCGAAAGCACGTCAGAAAGCAAGGACTGGCCTCGGCGGGGTTTGATGGTGCTCATCGAAATAAGCATGATGTCTGGAAAACGGTCAGCTTCAGTCATAAACAAGTTCTTAATGCTAGTGTAAAACTCAGTAACTGAAAGTTCCACAAGGGTAGTTAAAAGGTCCTGGCTAGAAAAAGCTTGGATGATGTGCCTTACTTCTTGAGAGATAGCTACGTCTTCTAGAGGGATTTTGTTAGGGGACTCGTTGAAGTTAAAGGCTTCTTGGGGCAGCTGGGAGTAAATTGAGTGCATCAGAAAAGACACCTGACCTCTTGGGTTTTTCCAAAGCTTGAAAAAAGGAAGTACAGGGAACTGCTTGCCAGTAGTTCTGAAGTACACGTTCACCAGCAAGTTAAAGGCTTGGTCGCTCTTGATCACGAACTTAGGAATGTCTAGTTTCTCAACTACTTTTTCCCAGTGCAAGTTGTAGGTTTCTTTAACTACTTTGCAAAAAGCATCTACGTTCCAGGGAAGCTGGGCTTTGCGGTCAGGAATGTCTCGGTTAAGTGCGTCCCAGTCTTGGCGGGTCAAAGCTGAAAAAGTAGCTGACACCACACGCGACTCAAAGTCAACTACTTCAGCGCACTTTTCGCACATCACAGCAAGTACTTCTGCCATTTCGGACTCTTTGACGTCCCTGAATTCTGAAAAGATTTCTCGCAGAGTAGCTTCGTTTTGCATAGAAAGAGGCCCTAGGTCTTCCAGGACTTCCGAAAGTCCCAAAGAAGCTGAAACCTGGACCATCACCCGGGGGTCAAGGTCTCTTTGGTTAAAGGTTTCGGGGCCTTCTTGCAGCAGAGGCAGCAGCAAAGTGTTGTCTCCCACAGGGTTGGACATCAGCAAGAACTGT
>PR_CR_10_Liq_1_inCRDRAFT_1000132_pt1 | contig 41876 bp, 39 predicted proteins | sample PRCRCaboRojoPR_3_FD_10241 | JGI IMG/M metagenome (IMG submission 10241) | reverse complement strand
ACAGGTCGCCCGGGCGGATCGGCAGCGCCCAATCCGCAGGCCGCGCCATGCGGTCGGGCCGATAGAGCATCCCCACCAGCCGGTGCACCCCGCGCGGCGTGGCGCCATCGCCTTCGCGCTTGAGGTCGGTGATCCCGCCGCGGCCGACGGTCCGTGGAAACCGGCGATTCAGAAACCGCAGATGGCTGCGCGTGACGACGAGGTCCTGGGGGGTCATGGTCGGTCCGGTGTCTACAGAAGATGCCCGGATTTGCGGGCCTTGGTATCCAGGTAGGCGGCATTGTGATCGGTGCGGCCCAGCTTCAGCGGCACTCGTTCGGTAACGTCGATCCCCTGGCGCTGCATCATCTCGATCTTGGCGGGGTTGTTCGTCATCAGCCGGACGGCGCGGAACCCAAGCTCTTTCAGAATCGCGGCACCGATGCGGAAATCGCGCTCGTCATCCTCGAAACCGAGTCGGTGGTTGGCTTCGACCGTGTCAAAGCCCTGATCCTGCAGCGAATAGGCGCGCATCTTGTTGGCGTGGCCGATGCCGCGCCCCTCCTGGTTGAGATAAAGCAGCACGCCTTGCCCCTCGTCCCCCATCTGCGCCAATGCGCCCCGCAGTTGCGGCCCGCAATCGCATTTCAGACTGCCCATCAGATCACCGGTGAAACATGCGGAATGAAGCCGCGCCAGAACGGGTGCGTCCCGGTCAGGCTTGCCGATCTCGACTGCGAAATGCTCTTCGCCGCCATCTTCGGGGCGGAAGACATGAACGCGGCCTGCGTCAGAGACGGACAGGGGCACGCGGGCATGGACCACATCATGCAACGGGCTGAGCTCTGACAGATGCGCCCCGGCCTGAACCGTGAAAAGCCGTGTCAGACCATGGGTGGCGGCAAAACCGGCCCCGTCCTCGATCGGCACGACCACGGCGGCGGGCAAGAGCCGTGCGGATTTGACCAGAGCGATGGCCACGCGATGGGCGGCCGCGTCCCCGTTCCGCGCGGTGACAAGCGGGCCCTTCATCGGGGTGCGCAGGTCGTCGGCGGGGTCGGCCACGGCCTGCACCCACGGCAGATCGGCATCGCCGGGCAGAACGATCCGCGCCACGTCGCCATCATAGGCGCGCGCCTTGAGCGTCTCGGCCCGGCGGCGGGTGATCGCCAGCACGGCAGCATCGCCAAGGGCGCGCAGATCTGCCAGACGCGCAGGCGTCAGCGTCTCTGCCGCCGCCACCACGACGGGCGCCGCCCCGTCCAGCACCACCGGCACGCCCATGCGCAGATCGGCACGGGCGCGGGAGATCAGTTCCGGCAGGGTCGGGGCGAACACCATGTCACTCCTGAAACAATTCGCGGGCGGGGGACACGAGGGCGTGAAACCCTTGCAGCAATTCTTGCCGCTCCTCAGACATGCGCCCATCTGCCTCGAAAGGCAACGGAGGCACATGATGGCTCAGGTAAAAAACATCCTTCTGGTCGATGATGACGATGACCTGCGCGAGGCGCTGTCGGAACAGTTGGTGATGACAGAGGACTTCGAGGTCTTCGAGGCGGGCAACGGCGCCCAGGCGATGGAGCGGGTCAAGGAACAGCTTTATGACTTGGTGATCCTCGATGTGGGCCTGCCCGACACCGACGGGCGCGAGCTGTGCCGCCTGATGCGCAAACAGGGGGTGAAGTCGCCCATCCTGATGCTCACCGGCCATGACAGCGACGCGGACACGATCCTGGGGCTTGATGCGGGTGCCAACGACTACGTGACCAAGCCTTTCAAGTTTCCGGTGCTTCTGGCCCGCATCCGCGCCCAGCTGCGTCAGCACGAACAGTCCGAGGACGCGGTGTTCACCCTTGGGCCGTACACCTTCAAGCCGGCGATGAAGATGCTGATGACCGAAGATGATCGCAAGATCCGCCTGACTGAGAAAGAGACGAACATCCTCAAATACCTCTACCGCTCGACCGAAGGTGTTGTGGCACGCGACACGCTTCTCCACGAGGTGTGGGGGTACAATGCGGGCGTCACGACCCACACGCTCGAGACGCATATCTACCGCCTGCGCCAGAAGATCGAGCCCGATCCCTCGAACGCGCGGATCCTCGTGACTGAAAGCGGGGGCTACCGATTGGTTGCATGAAGGCAACGCATTGTCCGCGAAATCGCACCACTCCCAGTTGACCCATGTCAAAGATGCGGGGGGCTGTGATACTTTACATATATACTGAACCCGAGCGTATCCGGGTCAATGATACGCACCTCCCTGTTGGACTGCGCCGGGCCATTGTGCCCGGCTTTTTTTTGGGTCTGGAATCCGTGGCAGGCTGGATGTAGCGCCGCTTGCGCAGGCCCGTTTCGTCCGCCACGCGCCGGTTATCGGTATATTCAACGCAGGGTCGGGTTGCGCCCCTTTCCCCTCCCGACCGACCTCTGCTACTCCGACCGGTGACCCCATTTCACAAGGAGCCGACCCATGGCCTTTACGCTTGCCACATGGAACATCAACTCGGTGCGCCTGCGGGCGGGGCTGGTGGAAAAGCTTCTGACAGAAGAGGCGCCGGATATCCTCTGTCTGCAGGAGTGCAAGAGCCCGGTCGACAAGATCCCGGCCGAGCGCTTTGCCGATCTGGGCTATCCGCACATGGTCGCGCGGGGCGAGAAGGGTTATAACGGCGTCGCGATCCTGTCGAAGCTGCCCCTGCGCGATGCGGGCGAGATCGACTTTGCCGGGCTCGGCCAGGCCCGGCATGTGGCGGCGGAACTCGAGAATGGGGTGACCATCCACAATTTCTACGTTCCGGCGGGCGGTGATGTGCCTGACCGCGACGTGAACGTGAAATTCGGGCAAAAGCTCGATTTCCTGAGCCACATGCGCGACTGGGCCCATGGCGACCGGCCGGAAAAATCGATTCTCGTGGGCGATCTGAACATCGCCCCGCGCGAGGATGACGTGTGGAGCCACAAACAGATGCTGAAGGTCGTCAGCCACACCCCGATCGAGGTGGACCATATGGGTGCAGCGCAAGAGGCGGGTGGCTGGGTCGATGTGACACGCGCCGATATTCCCGAAGGCCTGCTCTACTCCTGGTGGAGTTACCGGGCCAAGGATTGGGATGCCGCCGACAAGGGTCGTCGGCTCGACCATGTGTGGGCCACGGGCGATATCGCCAGCGCCGCCCACGGCAGCCGCATCCTGCGGGATGCACGGGGCTGGGAGAAGCCCAGCGACCACGCGCCGGTGTTCGCAAGCTTCGACCTCTAGGCCTATCGCTGCATCACATAGGTGCCCGGCGCATCGGCCAGGGCAGGGCCCATTTGCGGCGGCTTGGTCCGTTTGCCGGATTGGTGCTGCGCGAGGAAGTCGGTCCAGACGGGCCACCACGAGCCCTCTTGCGCGTCGTGGTGCGCGAGCCATGTGTCCGGGTCCATGTAGCGCTTGTCCGGTGTGCGGTGGCCCACGCGGTAGTGCCGCCTTTGGTGGCCCGGCTCTGACAGGATGCCCGCGTTGTGCCCCCCGTTCGTCAGCACGAAGGTCAGGTCGTTTTCCGTGAACAGCGCCGCCTTGTAGACTGACTGCCAGGGCGCGATGTAGTCGGTCTCGGTCCCCAGAACGAACATGGGCGCGGAAATGTCCTTGAGCGCGATCACGCGGCCATCGACGGCGAACCGGCCCCCGGTCAGGCGGTTTTCCAGGAAGAGCCCGCGCAGGTAGTCCGAATGCATCCGGTAGGGCATGCGCGTAGTGTCCGCGGCCCAGGTGCCGATGTCGAAGGCGCGTTCGTCGCGGTCGAGCAGGTAGCGCTGGACGGCGGTGTTCCAGATCAACTCGCGCGCGCGCAGGGCCTTGAACGTGCCTGCCATCTGGTCCTGATCCAGATAGCCCCGGTCCCACATCACGTCTTCGAGAAAGGCGACCTGGCTTTCGTCGAGAAAGAGCATGAGCTCGCCCGCTTCGGTGAAATCGGTCTGCCCGGCCAGAAGCGTGACCGAGGCCAGGCGCGTATCCTCGTCGCGCGCCATGGTGGCGGCGGCGATGGACAGGATCGTGCCGCCCAGGCAATAGCCGCAGGCATGGAGCCGGTCGCGGCCGGTGGTCCGGGTCACCTCGTCGATCGCCTGCATGACGCCGCGGCGGCGGTAATCGTCGAGCGACAGGTCGCGCTGCTCTGCCGTGGGGTTGCACCAGGAGATGCAGAAGACGGTGAAGCCCTTGCCCACGAGGTAGCGGATCAGCGAGTTCTCGGGGCTGAGATCGAGGATGTAGTACTTCATGATCCACGCCGGGACGATCAGCACCGGGTCGGGATGCACGGTGCCGGTTTGCGGCGCGTATTGGATCAGCTCGAAGATGTCGTTGCGGTAGACCACCTTGCCCGGGGTGACGGCGATGTTTTCGCCGACCTGGAAGGGGCTTTCGTCGGCGGCGTTGCGGCCGATCGCCTCTTTGCGCAGATCGTCGAGCGCGCGCATCGCCCCGTGGCGCAGGTTCTGGCCGCTGGTCTTGAGCGTTTTCTCGACCACCTCGGGATTGGTGAAGGGCGAGTTGGAGGGCGAGGCCATGTTGACGATCTGCGACACCATGAAGCCCACCCGGTCGGCGCTGCGTTTGCGCATCCCGCGCATGTCGCGGGTGGCTTCGCACCAGAAATCCTCGACCGCGAGATGGGCCTGCTGGGCCGCGCGGAACGGGGGCAGCGCCCAGCCGGGATGGTCGAAGCGGTGATCGCCCTTGCGCGGGCTCAGCCCGCCGGGCAGTCCCCACATGCCCATCCAGGCCGCCATGCCGTTACGCCATGCGCGCTCAGCCAGCTCTTGTTGACGCCCGGGCGCGCGGACGAGGTGCGACGCCCAGTCCGACCAGGCCGAAAAGGCCGCCTGGGGCGAGACCCCGCCAGTCACGCGTCCTGCGGCCGCGCGCAGCGCCCGGTCCAGCGTGTCGCGGCTGGCAAAGGTCACGTTCGGCGTGCCGGACCGCGCGGCGGGCGGTGTGGCCTGGGGTCTGGTAGGGTCGGGCATGTCGGGTTTCCTGGAGGCATCGCGGGTGACCGCTACGGGTTCGAAATGACATTGGCATGACGCTATGCGCGGCGATTTGACCTCTGTCAGATCGGATCGCAGGACAAGGGCACGGGGTGCGGGCCCTTGGCAGTCAGGGCTGCGGCGTCCATATAGGGCTCAACGCGCAAGCGCGACACACACGAGGGGTTAATGCCATGATCGAATTGGGCACCGGCGCGGGTACACCCCCCGCCAGCGATCTCATCAAGGACAGCAGCGAAGCGACCTTTATGGCCGATGTGGTCGAAGCGTCGAACGAGGTTCCTGTGATCGTCGATTTCTGGGCGCCGTGGTGCGGGCCTTGCAAGACGTTGGGCCCGGCGCTGGAGGAGGCCGTCACGGCGGCACGCGGCGCGGTCAAGATGGTCAAGGTCAATGTAGACGAGAACCAGATGATCGCGGGCCAGCTGCGCATTCAGTCGATCCCGACGGTCTACGCCTTCTGGAAGGGTCAGCCCGTCGATGGGTTCCAAGGCGCCGTCCCCGCGTCGGAACTCAAGGCTTTCATCGACCGGGTGGTGCAGGCGGCGGGCGGCGATGCCTCGGGCGGGCTTGACGACGCTGTCGCCGCCGCGGAACAGATGCTCGAAGAAGGCGCGGCAGAAGACGCCGCGCAGACGTTTGCCGCGATCCTGGGCGAGGATTCGAACAATGCCGCGGCCTATGGCGGGCTGGTGCGCGCGCATATCGCCATGAACGATCTGGACCAGGCCGAGGCGGTCCTGAACGGCGCGCCGGCCGAGATTTCGGAAAGCCCCGAGCTCGAGGCCGCCCATGCCCAGCTGGAGCTGACGAAGCAGGCCGCGGGCGCCGGCCCAGTGGCCGATCTGCTTGCCCGGGTCGAAGCCGATCCGGACGATCACCAGGCCCGCTACGACCTGGCACAGGCGCTTTATGCCCATGGCGATGGCGAAGCGGCGGTCAACGAGCTGCTGGAACTGTTCCGGCGCGATCGTGAGTGGAATGACGGTGCGGCGAAGGCACAGCTGATGACCATTTTCGAAGCGCTCAAACCCAATGATCCGGTTGCGTTGAACGGGCGGCGTCGCCTGTCTTCGATGATATTTGCCTGATCCGTGCGTAGGCCTAGGTTGCGCTCCATGACGCGGTTCGCTGACCTGCCGGGGACGATCCCGGCCTTTCCCTTGCCTGGGGCGCTTCTGCTGCCGCGGGCACGACTGCCATTGCATATTTTCGAGCCCCGATACCTGGCGATGCTGGAGGACTGCATGAAGACCCCCACCCGCCTGATCGGCATGGTGCAGCCCAACAAGGTGCCCGGCCGTGACGAGGGGACAGGGCTTCACACGATCGGCTGCGCCGGACGCCTGACCCAGTTTTCCGAAACCGAGGATGGGCGCTACCTGATCACGCTGAAGGGCATATCCCGTTTTCGTGTCGCGGGTGAGGTGACCGGGTTCACCCCCTATCGCCGCTGCGAGGTGACGTGGGACGGGTTCGAGCAGGACCTCGGCAGCGCCGAGAAAGACCCGGACTTCGATCGCGAGGGCTTTCTGAACCTGCTGAGCAAGTTCTTTTCCGCCAAGGAGTTGTCTACCGACTGGGAAAGCCTCAAGGAGGCTGATGACGAGTTGCTTATCAATTCGCTTTCGATGCTTCTGGACTTTGCACCAGAGGACAAGCAGGCGCTGCTCGAGGCGCCGTCCTTGTCCACGCGGCGCGAGACGCTCGTGACGCTGATCGAATATGCCCTGCGTGGGGGCGAAAGCGGCGAGGTGATGCAATGAGCGAAGAGACTACATCGGACGCGCCCGGCTTCGACCGGCGCATGCTCGAGGCGCTGGTCTGCCCGCAAACTCAGACCACGCTGCACTACGATGCAGAACGGCAGGAACTGGTTTCCAAGGCGGCTGGTCTGGCCTTTCCGATCCGCAACGGAATTCCGGTCATGCTTCTGGACGAGGCGCGCGCGCTGGACTGAGCAGGGTCCAGGCGCAAGAGCGAAGGCTTGGCACACCAAAGCCCCGGCCCCCGTGCCGGGGCCTCTTGTTTCGGCGCTCAGATCGCCTTGCCCTGCAACAGCCTCGGCACGTCGCCTGTTAGCCCTGCAGCCTCGCGGATGAAGCTGCGGCGCAGGGCAGGGATGCGCCCCACGAGGCCCATGCCGATATCTCGCCCGGCGCGCAGAATCGGGTTGTCGTTCGAAAAGAGCCTGTTGAAGGCGTCCGTGGCCACCGCCAGCGTCGCGGTGTCAAAACGGCGCCATTGCTGGTACCGGTCCAGCACCAGAGGGCTTGCCATATCCTCGCCCCGCCGGGTGGCCTGGATCAGGACCTCGGCCAGGGCACCCACGTCGCGCAGGCCCGCGTTCAGGCCCTGTCCCGCAATGGGATGCACCCCGTGGGCGGCATCCCCGATCAGCGCTAGGCGGTCGCCGACAAAGCTGTTGGCGATGGTCAGGTTCAGCGGATAGGTGAACCGGTCGCCGGCCAGCGCGATCTCCCCCAAGAAACTGCCGAAGCGGGGGCGCAGCGCGTCGAGATACCCCGCATCGTCCATGGACTGTATTGCCTCGGCCATCTCCGTCCGTTCGCTCCACACGATGGACGACCGGTTTTGGGTTAGCGGCAGGATCGCCAGTGGGCCGGGGGGCATGAAGAACTGGTGCGCGATGCCATGGTGCGGCTTTTCGTGCGAGATCGCGCAGACCAGCGCGGTCTGGCCATAGTCCCAACCGGTCCGCGAAATTCCGGCACGCTGAGCGGTGCCGCTTTTGCGGCCATCGGCGCCAACCAGCAGCTTTGCAGACAGAACCGTGCCATCTTCGAGGGTGCCCCGCGCGGCCCGGGCGTCGATGTCCTGCGCCACGACACGGCGACCGGACATGTGTGTGACACGCGGGTCAGCCGCCATGGCATCCAGCATGGCGCGGCGCAGATGGCGATCCTCGACCATGTGGCCCATGGGCCCCTCTTCGATCTCGGCATGGTCGAAATGCAGGAAAAAGGGCGACGGCCCTTCGCCGGCACGGCCATCGGTGACCTTGATCTCGTTGATCGGCTGGGCGTGCGCGGCGACCGCGTCCCAGAGACCAATGGCCTGCAAGAGCCGTACCGACCCCAGCGCCATGGCATAGCTGCGCCCGTCGAAGGTGTCGTCCCGCCGTTCCGGTTCGGGCAGGGCGTCGACCACGGTGACGTCGTGGCCCGCCTGGGCCATGGCAAGAGCAAGCGCGGGGCCGTTGAGCCCGCCGCCCACGATGAGAAGATCGCTGTCGGTCATCATGCCCGCCAATATGCGCCCCGGCCCGGGATTGTCCATGCGCCCGCCTGCCGCTACCGTCGCGGCATATGGCGGAGGGACGGGTATGGAACATTGGCTGGAACAAAGCGCGGCGGAGCTTGGCCGCGCCATCGGTCGGGGCGATCTGGATGCGCGGGACCTGACCGAAGCCTATCTGGATCGCATCGCGGGCCACGAGATGGCCGACCGGATCTATGCCCGCCTGACGCCCGAACGCGCCCGGTCCGAAGCCGCCGCGGCACAGAGCCGGGCGGTGACTTGCAATCGACTGTCCCCGCTCGACGGTGTGCCGGTATCGTGGAAAGACCTCTTTGACACCGCGGGCGTGGCGACCGAGGCGGGATCGGCCTTGCTGGCGGGCCGGGTCCCCGCCCGGGACGCCTGGGTCCTGCGCAACGCGACCGCGCTGGGCCTCGTCTGCCTGGGCAAGACGCATATGTCCGAACTAGCGTTTTCCGGGCTTGGCCATAACCCTGTGACCGCAACGCCACCCTGCGTACACGATCACGACGCCGTATCGGGCGGATCGTCCTCTGGGGCGGCGGCCTCGGTCGCCTTTGGCCTTGCGGCCGCGGCGCTGGGCAGCGACACCGGCGGATCGGTGCGGGTGCCGGCGGCCTGGAATGACCTTGTGGGGCTCAAGACGACGGCGGGCCGCGTGCCGCTGGACGGTGTTGTGCCGCTGGCCGCACGTTTCGACACGATCGGGCCGCTGACGCGTACGGTCGAGGATGCCGCGCTGATGCTCGCCGCGATCGAGGGGCGCCGCGCCCCGGATTTGACCGGTGCGGACCTGTCGGGTGTGCGCCTGGCCTGGCTGACCGGCACGGCAATGGCGGACCTGGCCGACGCCCAGGCCGATGCGTTCCGACGCGCGATCGAGCGGTTGCAGGATGCGGGTGCCCGGGTCGACGCGATCGAATTGCCGATGGTGGACGACGCACTGCCGCTGTCGGCAATCCTCTATACGTCCGAGGCCTACGGGACATGGAAGGGCGTGATCGAGTCCGCGCCGGACAAGATGTATCCGCAGATCCTGGAACGGTTCCGGGGCGGCAAGGCGCACCTTGCCTCGGAGTACGTGGCGGCGTGGCAGACCATAGACCGCTTGCGGGCGGCCTATCTCGAGGCGACCGCGGGCTATGACGCAATCCTCTGCCCGACCACGCCGAACCTGCCACCGAACCTTGCGCGGCTGGACAGCGAGGCCGCGTATTACGTGCAACAGAACCTGATGACCCTGCGCAACACGCGGATCGGCAACCTGATGGGGCTTTGCGTGCTGACCCTGCCCACGGGCGCGCCCAGTTGCGGGATCAGCCTGATGGCCGCGCCCATGGCCGAGGACCGGCTGTTGCGGCTGGGTGTCGCCGCCGAGGCGGCATTGGGCTAAGGCGCGGCTTTCGGGCCACAAATCCAGTCTGTCCCTGCGTTTTTCTGGACGCCCGCGGGTCGCTTCGGTATCTTGTCGGTAATACGGGGCGCAACGACCCCGAACCTTGAGGCAGTACCGGCATGTTTCCCGAGCGGTTTTCGAACCTACCGGCTTATGCGTTTCCGCGCCTGCGGAGCCTTCTCGACGGCCATGCGCCGGGCGGGCCCGAGCTGCATATGACCATCGGAGAACCCAAGCACCGCTTTCCGGACTGGGTGACCGAGATCGTCACGCGCGAGGCAGACGGCTTCAACCGATACCCGCCCAACGAGGGCACACCCGAGTTGCGCGACGCAATCGCCGGCTGGATGCGACGCCGCTTCAAGGTCAGTGTCGATCCGGACACGCAGGTGATGGCGCTGAACGGTACGCGCGAGGGGCTTTATAATATCGCCATGGCGCTGGTGCCGGAAACGAAGAACGGCCAACGGCCGGTGGTGGCGATGCCGAACCCGTTCTACCAGGTCTACATGGTGGCCGCGATTTCCGTGGGAGCAGAGCCTGTTTTCGTCTCTGCAACAGGGGAAAACGGTCATTTGCCCGACTACCACGCGCTGCCGCCGGAGGTTCTGAACAGGCTGGCGGCGGTCTACCTGTGCTCACCGGCGAACCCCCAGGGCGCTGTGGCCAGCCGGGACTACTGGAAGGCGCTGATCGCGCTGGCAGAGAAATACGATTTCCGCATCTTCGCCGATGAATGCTACTCCGAGATCTACCGCGACACCCCGCCCGTGGGCGCGATGCAGGTGGCCGAGGAAATGGGGGCCTCGCCCGAGCGGGTGGTGATCTTCCACTCGCTCTCCAAACGGTCGAACCTGCCGGGGCTGCGGTCGGGCTTCGTGGCGTCTGGCCCCGAATGCATGCGCCGCATCCGCCAGCTGCGCGCCTATGCGGGCGCCCCCTTGCCGCTGCCGCTGCAACGCGCGGCCGAGGCGGTTTGGTCCGACGAGGTGCATGTCGAGGAGAACCGCCGCCTCTATCAGGAGAAATACGCGGTGGCTGATACCGTGCTGGAGGGCGTGCCGGGCTATGCCGGGCCCGAGGCCGGTTTTTTCCTGTGGCTGCCCGTCGTCGATGGCGAGGCCGCAGCGCTGCGGTTGTGGAAAGAGACCGGCGTGCGGGCGCTGCCCGGCGCCTACCTGTCGCGTGAGACCGAAACCGGCAATCCGGGCGCAGGCTATATTCGGGTCGCGATGGTGGCCCCAAAGGACGAGATGGCACGCGGGCTGGAAACGCTGCGCGATTGCCTTTTCGCATAAGGAACGAGGGACGTAATGGCATATCAGGCACGCGGGCGCGATCCGCTCTTTGACAGCACCATGCAGGAAGCGCTGGAAAAGCGTGGCAAGGAGCTGTTGGGGCTGGTGCTTCTGCTCCTTGGGGTGGCCGCCACGGCCATGCTTCTGAGCTACTCGCCCGAGGATCCAAGCTGGCTGTCGGCAACGGATGCGCCCGTGCAGAACTGGCTCGGACGCACGGGAGCCTCGATGGCGGCACCGCTGGTCATGGTGATTGGATGGGGAAGCCTGGGCCTGGCCGTCGCGCTGGTGGGCTGGGGGCTGCGGTTCGTGATGCATCGCGGAACCGATCGTGCGCTGGGCCGTCTGATCTTTGCGCCCATCGCGGTGGCGTTGGGGTCGGTCTATGCGTCCACGCTGGTGCCGGGCGCGGACTGGACCCACAGCTTCGGGCTGGGCGGGTTGTTCGGCGACACGGTACTGGCGGCGGTTCTGACCTTTCTGCCCGTGGGCACGGTTTTCGGGCTCAAGCTGATGTCCCTGATCCTGGCGCTCGGCCTCATTGCGATGGGGGCCTTCGTTCTCGGCTTCACGCGTGATGAACTGATACGCGGTGCAAGGTTCCTGATGCTGGGGCTGGTGATGGTCTACGCGACGCTTGCGGCTCTTCTGGGGCGTGGAGCCAGCGGCGCCGTGAGCAAGGCGCAGGATCTGCGTGCGGCCCAGGCCGTTCGGCGCGAGGAACAACGCGCCTACGACGCGGCCGAGGCTGCCGTGCCCACACCGCCCAGCCGCGTGGCCGAGCCGCCGCTGACCCAGACCGAATGGGTGCCCGCGCCCAAGCCCGGGTTCCTGTCGACGCTGATCAAGCGCGCCGAACCGCTGCCGGAGCCCGAGCTGGTCGAACAGACCGCAGATATCGAGCTCGAGGAGATGCCCGGCGAAGACCGTATCAAGGCCAAGATCGCCGATGTCATCAAGACCCGCATGCGCAAGACGCCGACGTTGCGCATCGACAGCGTGACCCCCCTGACCAAGGGACGGGGTCGCGGGCCCGATCCGCTGGTTCTGGACCCGACCCCGCGCGGTTCCGCGCTACCGCCCGAACCGCCGCTGACCGCACGCACCGCCGCGCCGGCAACACCGGCCGCCGCCCCCTTTACCGAGGTCGCGCCGCTGGAGGATGACATCTGGCCCGATGCTGCCGCGCCCGCGCCGATGCCCGAGGCTGTGGCAACGACGCCTCCGCCCCAGGCTGCGCCGGAACCGAGAAAGGTGGTTCAGCACCCTCCACGCAAGGCCCCCCAGCCGTCTCGCCGCGCGCAGGAAGAGGCGCAGCCCGCGCTCAAGTTCGACGAGACGGCCGAAGACTACGAACTGCCACCGCTCAGCCTGCTGACCAACCCGGACGACATCACACGCCATCACCTGAGCGACGAGGCGCTCGAGGAAAACGCGCGCATGCTTGAGTCGGTGCTGGACGATTACGGCGTGAAGGGCGAAATCGTCAGCGTCCGGCCCGGTCCCGTTGTCACGATGTACGAGCTGGAGCCCGCGCCGGGCCTCAAGGCCAGCCGCGTGATCGGTCTGGCCGATGACATCGCGCGGTCCATGTCCGCCCTATCGGCGCGTGTGTCGACCGTGCCGGGGCGATCGGTGATCGGGATCGAGTTGCCGAATGACAACCGCGAGATGGTGGTCCTGCGCGAGATCCTCGCCAGCCGCGATTTCGGCGACGGCAAGCACAAGCTGCCGCTGGCGCTGGGCAAGGATATCGGTGGCGATCCCATCGTCGCGAATCTGGCCAAGATGCCCCACCTTCTGATCGCGGGCACCACCGGCTCGGGCAAGTCGGTCGCGATCAACACAATGATCCTGTCGCTATTGTACAAGCTCACGCCAGAGGACTGCCGGTTGATCATGATCGACCCGAAAATGCTGGAACTCAGTGTCTATGACGGGATTCCGCATCTTCTGAGTCCGGTTGTCACAGACCCTAAAAAGGCGGTTGTGGCCCTGAAATGGGTCGTGGGCGAAATGGAAGAGCGCTATCGCAAGATGTCCAAGATGGGTGTCCGGAACATCGACGGCTACAACGGCCGCGTGGCCGATGCGCTGTCCAAGGGCGAGATGTTCAGCCGCACGGTGCAGACCGGTTTCGACGAGGACACGGGCGAGCCCATCTTCGAGACCGAGGAATTCGCGCCCGAGAAGATGCCCTATATCGTCGTCATCGTCGACGAGATGGCCGACCTTATGATGGTCGCGGGCAAGGAAATCGAGGCCTGCATCCAGCGCCTGGCGCAGATGGCGCGTGCGTCGGGCATTCACCTTATCATGGCCACCCAGCGCCCGTCGGTCGACGTGATCACCGGCACCATCAAGGCGAACTTCCCCACCCGGATTTCGTTCCAGGTGACCTCGAAGGTCGACAGCCGCACCATCCTGGGCGAGATGGGGGCCGAGCAGCTTCTGGGCATGGGCGACATGCTCTACATGGCCGGTGGTGCCAAGATCACTCGCTGCCACGGACCCTTCGTGAGCGACGAGGAAGTTGAAGAGATCGTGACCTACCTGAAGGCCTTTGGCCCGCCCGATTATGTCGGTGGCGTCGTAGAGGGCCCGGACGAGGAAAAGGAAAGCGATATCGACCTCGTACTGGGCCTCGGCGGGAACACCGATGGCGAGGATGCGCTCTATGACCAGGCCGTGCAGGTGGTCATCAAGGACCGCAAGTGTTCGACCTCTTACATTCAGCGCAAGCTGGCCATTGGATACAACAAGGCCGCGCGCCTGGTCGAGCAGATGGAGGAAGAGGGGCTGGTCAGCGCCGCCAACCACGTCGGCAAGCGCGAGATTCTGGTGCCCGAGCAGCAGTAACCCGCTTATTCCCCCCGAGAGTGCCGGGTTTGTGAGTTAAAACCGGGGCCTGCACTGCCTAAGTTGGGATCATGTTAAAACAGTTTCTCCTTGCCCCGCTTGTCTGGGCTGTCATGTCCCTTCCGGCCGCCGCCGAGAGGCTCTCGCTCAGCGCGATCTCGGCCTATCTGAACGACTTGAAGACAGCGCAGAGCGCGTTCACCCAGATCAATGATGACGGCACGATCTCGACCGGGACGGTTTACATCCATCGGCCCGGTCGCGTGCGCTTTGAATACGCGCCGCCCAACGATGCGCTGGTGATGGCGGGGGGCGGCACCGTCGCGATCTTTGATCCGAAGTCGAACACTGGGCCCGAGAACTACCCGCTGCGCCGTACACCGCTGAGCCTTATCCTGGCCCGAGACGTGGATCTGACCCGCGCGAACATGGTTGTGGAGCACGAGTTTGACGGCACCTCGACCATCGTGCGGGCGCAGGATCCGGAGCATCCGGAATACGGCAGCATCGATCTCGTGTTCACCGGCCCGCCGGTGGAATTGCGTCAATGGCGCATCAATGACGATGCGGGCGGACAGACCACCGTGGTGCTGGGCGAGATGGAAACGGGCGTCCGGTTGGGCGCGCGGCTTTTCAACATCGTGCAGGAAGTGCAGGCGCGCGGTCTGGATTGACCCGCGCCCCGGACTCTGCGCCGGGGCGTCATGGCGTCGTGTGAACAGAGGTCCCGGCGCAGAGGCCGGGACAGGTAGACGCCCTTATCGGCGGCAGCGCGCCAACTGGGCCTCGTACATTCGCGCCCGCTGGCCGACCTCGTCGGACACCCGCAAGAGCCACGCCTTCCGGTTGTAGCTGCCGCGGGCAAAACCGGTATGCCCCTCGTGATAAGCCAGGTACTGGTTGCGCGCATCGGTCAGGGCGATGCCGTTCCGCTCTCGAGTCTTGTTCATGTACCAGCCCATGAAATCGGTTGCGTCCTGGATGCGGTCGCGGCGCGCGCGGAAGCTGCCTGTTTCGCGCTGGTATTCTTCCCATGTGCCGTCCAGCGCCTGGGAATAGCCATAGGCGGAGCTTTGGCGGCCCATGGGGATCACGCCCAACGCATAGCGTAATGGCGTGCGGGCATTGCCGATGAATTTGCTCTCCTGGTAGATCGTGGCCATTTGAACATGCACGGGCACGTTCCACCGGCGTTCGACCGCCCGGAAGGCGCGGTGGTATTGCGGGCGCTCGCGGACAATGGCGCAGGCGTCGTCCAAGTTGCGCGGGGCCGAATAGTTGCCGCCGCCGCAGGACGCGACCAGAAGCACGATTATCAGGGCGCGAAGGGATCTGCTCATCTGCCTCTCGCTTGTCTTTTTTATTTTGAACAGTCTACCGGATCGAGCGCAGAGGGGAAATCACAATCGGGCCGAACCCGCGCCGCGTGGGCGACTGAGCGCCGAAACCTCGCTTGTGGCACCATGGTTCACAAACTGTTTCTTGCGAATCAGATGCCGGGCATTGGACAAGTCGGGCTCGGACGGCTAGGTTCCACGTCCAAGGGCTAGAATGACCATGCAGCGTGCAAAATATCATCTGGGACAGGTCGTCCGGCATAAGAAGCACCCGTTTCGCGGTGTCGTCTTCGACGTCGACCCCGAATTCGCCAACACCGAGGAATGGTACGAATCCATCCCCGAGGACAGCCGCCCGTCAAAAGAGCAGCCGTTCTATCACCTGCTGGCGGAAAACGATCAGAGCTATTACGTCGCCTACGTGTCGGAACAGAATCTTGTCGCCGACTACTCGGGCGAGCCCGTGGATCATCCGGATATCCCGGATCTGTTCGGCCCCTTCGAGAACGGGCATTATCCGCTGCATTTCCAACTGAATTGAACGCATCAAGCCAGGTCCGCAGCCCGGGAAACATGCGGCGGGCGCCGTGCGATCTCGTGGGTTTGAGGCCCCGGGTCAGACCCGGAGCGCCATGGGGTCAGTATCCGAGTGCACAGCCATCCTTGCGCGGGTCCGACGCGCCTTCCAGCACGCCATCGCCGTGAATCAGGATCGCCTGCGCGCCGCCGACCGGTGTTTCGGGGATGGTGACCCTGTGGCCCAGATCGGCCAGCTCGGCGCGCACGCGGTCGGAATAGCCGCGCTCGACCTTCAGGTCCTCGCCATCGGCAAAGCTGCGGGGCGCGTCGATGGCGGTTTGCGGGTCCATCCCGAAATCCCGCAGGTTCGAGACGAAACGTGCATGCCCGTTGGGCTGATACGCCCCGCCCATCACGCCGAAGGGCATCGTCACACGACCGCCTTCGCGCAGCATGCCGGGGATGATCGTGTGCATGGGCCGCCGCCCGCCGGCCAGTTCGTTCGGGTGCCCCTCTTCCAGCGTAAACCCGGCACCGCGATTCTGCAGCAGGATGCCGAATTTTTCTGACGCGATACCGGATCCGAAACCGTGGAAGATCGAATAAATGAGCGACACCGCCATGCGGTCCCGGTCGACGACGGTAATGTAGATCGTATCCTTGTGGACTGCCTCGGTCAGCGGGGCGGCGGCGGGCATTGCCCGGTTCGGATCGATCAATGCGGCAAGACGGACGGCCGTTTCCGGAGCCAGCATGTACTCCAGCCGCGCGGTTCTGTCCGGATCCGCAAGGAAGCGGTTGCGCGCGTCGTAGGCGAGCTTCGCGGCCTCGGCCTCGATATGGGCCCTTTCTGCGCCGAAAGGCGCCATCCCGGCGATATCGAACTGGGACAGGATGTTGAGCATCAGGATCGCCGTGGCCCCCTGACCGTTCGGCGGATGCTCGACGAGGTCCACCCCCTTGTAAGGACCTGCGATCGGGGTCGCATCTGTGCAGGCCGCGCCGGCGAAATCTTCGGCCGTGTGGACACCGCCGAGCGCGTTGAGCGCGGCCAGCATGTCATCGGCCACCTCGCCGGTATAGAAGGCGTCGCGCCCGTCGCGTGCGATGCGCCTCAGCACCTCGGCCTGGCCCGGCGCACGGAACATCTGACCCGGTGAAGGGACGGCGCCATTGACCAGGTAGTGGTCGCGCGCCACGCCCTGAAGCGTTGCGGCGTCCTTGGCCCAGTCGAATGCCACGCGCGGTGCCACGGGCACGCCGGTCTCCGCGTAGTGGATCGCGGGGGCGAGACACGCGTCGAGCCCCAGCTTGCCCCAGCGGTCGGACAGGGTGCAGAACGCGTCGATCGCGCCCGGGATGGTTACGGCATGCGGGCTTTGCAGGGGAATGCTGGCGTGATCGGCCTCGCGCAGATCGGCCGCCCGCGCGGCGGCGGGGGCCCGGCCAGAGCCGTTCAGGGCCGCGACGGTTTCGTCCCCCGGGGGCGAGACCAGAACGAAGCAATCACCGCCGATGCCGGTCATCTGCGGCTCGCAAATGCCAAGCAAGACGGCGCCGGCGATGGCCGCATCCATGGCGGAGCCACCCCGTTCCAGCATGTCCACGGCCACTTTGGCCGCCAGCGGGTGAGACGTGGCACACATCCCGTTCTGGGCAAGGACCGGTGACCGGCCGGGAAAATGAAAATCGCGCATCAGGCTCCTCCGTCGTTCGGCGGACGGTAGGCCGCGCGGCATCGAATGCCAAGATGTCGCGGAACGATAGCGGAGTGTTGGGGGAAGACCTCGGCACCGCGTACTGGGTGGGGGCTGTTGCAACGCGATGCCGAGGGAAGCCTTGTGCAGCTACCCTTTCGTTATCGCGTCGGAAGGCGGCAGCGATTGGAAACGTCAGCGGCCATTTTGCGGGCCTTTTGTGGCGCTGGACCCCGTATTGGAAACAAACCGTAAAACACTGCTGGTTTGTTTCGCGCATGGCGCCTTCACAAGGGCATGCACAGGGTCAGGATGTTCAACGGCCCCGCGCGGGCATAGGCGATGTCGCAAGACAGGTCATGGATCAGGCCCCAGCCGAATCCGCCCTCCGGCAGGTCCGGGCCGGTCAGGTCCATCGGTGCGGGCCGGCCCGGCGCGCATCCGCCTGGCATCGTCGCGCCGGTATCGGTGATCCTCAGCGCGAGATGGCCATCTTCCATCCGGATCGTCAGGGTCACGCGTCCCTCGATCGCCGGCCCTGCCTCGGGGGCAAAGGCGTGTTCGGAGGTATTGTTCAGGATCTCGGCCAACAGAATCCGCAGGCGCCCCGCTGCTCCGCGTCGAGCCCCCAGGCGGCTGTAGAGCCGTCCACGCGGGTCAGTACACCCCGCACCCATCCCGGGCGGCATTGAAGGTTCAGCCGCATCCGGGGCGCCGCGCCGGCTGTCATGGGTCGCGACTCATGCTGCGCCGCTGGCAAGGGCGGTGCCGATGTCGGGATAAATGGAAAAGACCGTATCCATGCGTGTCAGGCGGAACACCTTGTCAACGATGGGGGTGAGCCCGGCCAGGTCCATTCGGCGGTCCGGGCCGAGCAGCTTCATCGCTGCGACGATGGCGCCGAGCCCGCTCGAATCGATGAACTCCACCTCGGCGAGGTCGAGGACGATGCGCTCCGGGCCGTCCCCCATGGCAAGGCGCATTGCATCCTTGAACCGGATGGCGATGACCGCGTCGATGCGCGGTGCGGCAACGCGTATGAGGCGCGTATCGCCTTGGTCTTCGCAGTGCAGATCCACGGGCCCCCCCTTTTGCGGCATGGTCCGGATGCGGCAAGGCTAGACCGCAATGCTTACCATTCGGTATGCATCGACCGACCAAGCGGAGGAGCAGGGATGAGAGAGGTTCTGATCGCGGGTGCAGCCCGCACGCCGATGGGCGGTTTCCAGGGGGTGTTCGACGGGGTGCCCGCGGCGGATCTGGGCGGTGCGGCGATCAAGGCCGCGCTCGACCAGGCGGGCCCGGCCCGGGTCGACGAGGTGGTGATGGGCTGTGTGCTGCCAGCGGGCCAGGGCCAGGCGCCCACGCGCCAGGCGAGCTTTGCTGCGGGTCTGGGAGAAGAGGTGCCCGCGACCACGCTCAACAAGATGTGCGGTTCTGGCATGAAGGCCGCAATGGTCGCCCATGACCAGATCGCGCTGGGCCTGTCCGAGGTAATGGTCGCGGGTGGTATGGAGTCGATGACGAACGCGCCCTACCTTCTGCCCAAGATGCGCGGCGGTGCCCGGATCGGCCACGGGCAGGTGATCGACCACATGTTCCTCGACGGGCTCGAAGATGCCTATGACAAGGGCCGCCTGATGGGGACCTTTGCCGAGGACTGCGCCGATCACTACCAGTTCACCCGCGACGCGCAGGATCAATACGCCATCGCCTCGCTGGAAAACGCGCTGGACGCGGAACGCTCGGGCGCTTTCGATGGCGAAATCACGCTCGTCACAATTCACGCCCGCACCGGCGAAGAGGTCATCACCCGTGATGAACAACCTGGCAAAGCGCGGCCGGAAAAGATTCCGATGCTGAAACCCGCCTTCCGCAAGGACGGCACGGTGACCGCCGCCAATGCCTCGTCCATCTCGGACGGTGCCGCGGCGCTGGTGATCGCGTCGGCGGATGGGGCCGAGGCGCAGGGGCTCAGTGTCCGCGCGCGCATCCTGGGTCACGCGAGCCACGCCCAGGCACCGGGCTGGTTCACCACCGCGCCGGTTCCGGCCGCGCAAAAGCTGCTCGACCGGATCGGCTGGTCGGTCGGCGATGTGGACCTCTGGGAGGTGAACGAGGCTTTCGCCGTCGTGCCCATGGCCTTCATGCAGGAAATGGGCCTGTCGCGGGACATCGTGAACGTCAATGGCGGGGCCTGTGCGCTGGGGCATCCCATAGGCGCCTCGGGTGCGCGGATCATGGTGACGCTTCTGAACGCGCTGGAAAAGCGCGGCCTCAAGCGCGGCGTCGCGGCGATCTGCATCGGCGGCGGCGAAGGCACGGCCATTGCCATCGAGCGGGTCTGATCTTCATCTTTCCATGAAACTCCGGGGGTGTGGGGGCTGGCCCCCACATGGCGCACCATGACCGATTACCCGACGCTGGCCAAAACCATCGCGGCGCTGACCGAGGGCGAGACCGACACCGTGGCCCTGATGGCCACCGTCGCTTGCGAAGTACACCATTGCGACGATCGGTTCGACTGGACCGGGTTTTATCGCGTTGCGGGGCCGGAGCTCTTGAAGATCGGGCCCTACCAGGGCGGGCATGGCTGTCTTGTCATCCCATTCTCGCGCGGGGTCTGCGGCGCGGCGGCTCGGACGGGACAGGTTCAGCTGGTCCCGGATGTAGAGGCGTTTCCGGGTCACATCGCCTGCGCCTCTTCGACCCGGTCGGAACTGGTGCTGCCGGTTTGGAACGGAGCGGGGCGGCTCTTGGGGGTGTTCGACATAGACAGCGACCAGCCGGATGCGTTCACCGAAGAGGATGCGAGGGGTCTCGCTGCGATCCTCGACTCGGTGTTCGCGGACGTGCCCTGAGCCTGTGGAAAACCGTCGAAAACCGCGCCCGATCCGCCAATCGTGGCCGCCTGACACGACGTTCGATGAGCCGGCCATGCAGAACCTCTGCCCCGATCCACCCGTTTGCCGCCGGTTGCCTGCCGGTGTTGGGAACGGATGCATCCGCATGTTCGGAACTGCCGCCCCCGACAAGACGGTGACGGCGATGCGCATGGCCGGGCGGCGGGGTCGGCCATGAGCTTCGAAGCCTGGACGGTTTTCGCGCTGTTTTGGGTGGTGTTCGTTACCTCACCCGGACCCAACGCGGTCAATTGCATCTCGAACGGGATGCAGCACGGTTTCGTCAGATCGCTTTGGGGCGTGGCGGCGATCCTGTCGCAATCGTTGATCTTCCAGGCGCTTTCGGCCGCGGGGATCACCGCGTTGGTCGCGGCCTCGCCCACGGCGTTCCTTGTGGCCAAGCTTGTGGGCGCGGGATTTCTGATCTTCACCGGCCTTCGTGCCTGGATGCGCGCGGGCCGACCGATGGAGCCTGTCCACGCCTCGGGCGGATCTATCTACGGTCGTGCCTTCGCCATCGCCACGATCAACCCGAAAAGCGTGGCTGGATACCTTGCCGCATTCTCGCAATTCGTACAGGCGGACGTGCCGATCGGGGACCAGATGTGGGTGATCGTGCCTACGGCGTTGACCATCACGGCGGCGAGCTATTGCATGTACACCGCGCTGGGTGCGGGCGTGGGCCGTGCGGCGCTTGGCGCGGTGGCGAATCTTTGGGTGCGGCGGGTCATGGCCGCATGTTTTATCATCTACGGTATTCTGTTGGGCAGCACATCCATGCCCGGCAGTGGGAGGGGATCATGAAAGGCAGTTGCTTGTGCGGAGCGGTCAGCTTTACCGCGCCGCAGCCATCGCGCGACCCGGCGGCGTGTCATTGTGGCCAGTGCCGCAAGCAGTCGGGACATCACTGGGCGTCGGTGCAGGTGCTGGATGAGGATCTCAAGGTCACGGGCGAGGTGCGCTGGTACCTATCGAGCCCCGGTGCATGTCGCGGCTTCTGTCCCGTGTGCGGGTCGTTCCTGTTCTGGAAATCCGATGCGGATCCCGACACGGGCGTGCCGTTGGGCAGTCTTGAGGCCCCGACCGGGTTGCAGCTCAGGCGCCACATATTCGTCGAGGACAAGGGCGATTATTACGATATTCCGGCCGGACCGTGACAATGGCCATGACGACGGTCCCTGACTGCTGCGCCACGGCAAATCGGGGCGGCGTCCCCGGCCAGACGGAAAAACCGGCCACCGCTGTCGGTTATGGATGCCCCGGCCGCCCGAGCATCCTATTAGGCGACGCTCAGGCAGGGCGGCGCGTGGACGGATGGCAAACCGTGGGAAACGCGGCAGGGACCAATTGTGGCCGGGGGCGAGTCGCGTGATCACGCAACGCGACCGTCCGGTTCCGGGCCACGTGATGAAGAAGAGGGTATGTGCATGGCGCAAGTCACTTTGCTGGACGGATCGATCGGTCAGGAACTGGTGAAACGCTCGGGCGACCGGGCGACGCCCCTGTGGTCGACCCAGGTGATGCTGGACCGTCCGGGATTGGTGGAAGCGGTGCATCGCGACTATTTCGACGCCGGCGCGACCGTGGCCACCACGAACACCTATGCCGTGCTCAAGGACCGGCTGGTGCGGGTGGGCATCCAGGACCGGCATGGCGAGCTGCTGGACATCGCGGTGTCGGAAGCCGAGGCGGCGCGCAGCGCCCACGGGTCCGGCCGGATCGCCGTCGCGCTTGGTCCGCTGGGTGCGTCATACCGCCCCGATCTGCGCTTTCCGCCCGAGGAGGCCGAAGAGATCTATGCCGAGATTGCGCGCGCGCTGGGCGACCGGGCGGACGTGTTCCTGGCGGAGACCGTGAGCTCGGTCGAGGCGGCAGAGGGTGTGCTGCGTGGTGCGGCCCATGGCGGCAAGCCCGTATGGCTGGCTGTATCGGTGAGCGATGACGATGGCACGAAACTGCGCTCGGACGAGCCGCTGGACGACCTCGGCCCGATGATCGAGCGGTACGATCCGGCGGCGGTGCTGATCAACTGTTCCCCGCCCGAGGTTATCGGCGCAGGGCTCGAGATCCTGCGCGGCTTCGGGCGTCCCTTCGGTGCCTACGCCAACGGGTTCACACGGATTTCCGACGGGTTCCTGTCGGAGTTTCCCACGGTCGATGCGCTGGAGCAGCGGGTGGACCTGACACCCGAGGCCTATGCGCGGATTGCGCTGGGCTGGGTCGATCAGGGCGCGACCATCGTGGGCGGCTGCTGCGAGGTGGGGCCCGCGCATATCGCTGAACTGGCGCGGCAGTTGCGGGCGGCAGGCCATGAGATTGTCTGAGGCCGGTCATCCAGCCCGTGCGGGCTGTCTTCGCAGGAGGACGGCATCAGGTTAGCGGACAAGCCGCGTGTCGTGTCCATCGGCGGCCCAGTGATCGGCTGTCCGGTCTCCGATCACCTGACCAAGCTCGGCCGGCGCCACGGGGCGCTGTTGGAACGCAAGGGCTGGGCAGCGGGACCAAATGGCACGCGGCGGAACTGATCGCGAAGCTGCGGGTGGCCACCAAAATGATGAAACTCGCAGGATACAGCCATGCGCTGTTCGGCGGGTTCGGTCACAGCGGCGGGTGCGCGCCAAGCCGTCACCGAGGCAGATGTCTGACCCCAACGGCCCGCGGATGCGGGGTTGATCCGACCTTGCCGTCATGCCGTGTTGGTCTGTTGTGTTTCGGTATTTGGGCCAAGAATAAGACAGGGCGCTTGGCTTGGCAGGCGGGCCGGGACGCGCTAGGGGCGGGCCATGCAGGACGATACCTATAGCCCGCCCGACACGCCGCTGTCGGTGCTTCATGCCGATCACGAGATCGTCGTGGTCGACAAGCCCTCGGGGCTTTTGTCGGTGCCCGGCAAGGGGGACCACCTGGCCGATTGCCTGCTGACCCGGGTGCAGGAGGCATTTCCGACGGCGCTTCTGGTGCATCGGCTCGACAGGGACACGTCGGGCGTGATGGTCTTTGCGTTAAGCCCCCATGCCCAGCGGCACCTGGGGCTGCAATTCGAAAAACGGCAGGTGAAGAAGACCTATGTCGCGCGAGTGGCGGGCGATCTGCAGCCTGATACGGGCGAGGTCGATCTGCCCCTGGTCGTCGATTGGCCCAACCGGCCGCGACAGAAGGTCTGCCACGAGACCGGCAAGCCTGCCCAGACCGAATGGAAGGTTGTCAGGCGGGGCGATGGCGAAACGCGGGTGCGGTTCTTCCCCAAGACGGGGCGCAGCCACCAGTTGCGGGTGCATGCGCTGGCGCTGGGTCATCCGATCCTGGGCGATCCGTTCTATGCCGAAGGCCCTGCACGGGATCATCCACGGTTGATGCTGCATTCCGAAGAGCTGCGCCTGCGCCACCCGGACGGGGGCCGGGGCATGCGGTTCCGCGCCAAGCCGCCGTTCTGAGCGGGCCTAGCGCGGCAGCGGTGTCAGCGCCTTGTTGTAGGGCGTCCAGTCCGTGATCTCGGGGTAATACATCGCGCGCCATTTGCGCACCTTGGGGTTCATCACCCGCCGCCAGAGGGGCGGTACCATCGCCGCCATGGTCATCAGCGGATAGCCATAGGGCAGCTGAGGGGCCTCGGCCTCGGTATAGTTTTGCAGGAGCGGGAAACGGCGATCGGGCTTGTAATGATGGTCCGAGTGGCGCTGAAGGTTGATCAAAAGCCAATTCGTGGCCTTGTGTGCGGCATTCCAGCTGTGACGCGGTTTGACATGTTCGTACTTGCCATCGCCCAGGTGTTTGCGGGTGAGACCGTAGTGTTCGACGTAGTTGACGATCTCGAGCTGCCAGATCGCCGTGAACGCCTGGAACACGAAGAGACCCAGCCCGGCCCAGCCCGAAATGGCAAAAGCCAGCGCGAGCATGAGCGCCTGAAGCGCCCAGTAGCGCCAGAACGGGTTCGAGGGATGCGTCCAGTGCAGCTTCTTTCGGGCCAGCATGGCCTTTTCCGCCTGGAACGACGACACGAGGCTTTCGCGCAGCACGCGCGGGAAGAAACGGTGGAACCCTTCGTTGTAGCGCGCGGTCACCGGGTCGCGCGGTGTGCCGACATACAGGTGATGCACCCGCAGGTGTTCGGAGCGGAAATGGGAATAAAGCACCATCGAGAGCAGGATGTCGCCCAGCCAGCGTTCCCACTTGTTTTTCTGATGCATGAGCTCGTGGGAATAGTTGATCCCCACCGTGCCCGAGATCACGCCCATGCCAAAGAACAGCACCAGCGCCTCGAGTGTCGAGAGGTGCTCGGCGCGCGGAACGTACCAGATCAGCGCAAACAGTGTGATCGCCTGCACCGGTGCCCAGATCAGCGTGATGAAGCGGTACCAGAACAGCTGGTCCTCGGTCGTGTCCAGATCGGCATCTTCGAGGTTCAGGCCGGTGAACGCGTCGATGATGGTGAACATGTACCACGCGACCAGCGGGGTCAGGATCACTGTCCAGCCGCCATTTATGGCGCCGATCCAGATCACGGGGATCAGGGTGATCGACAGCCAGAACGGCAGCGCGTTTTGCAGTCTTTGCACTTGTTGAGCGGGGATCATCCCAAGTTCTCCACCGAAGTCCGCCTTTTTGAGCCTGAGTATACGCCTCTGAACGGGGCCTGCTACCGGCCCTGGCTGCGACCTGTTGCCAGATCGAACGCCTTGCGCATGACTGTTGGCAGATCGGAAGGGCGAAAATCGGACGGGTCCATGAAATCTCCGCGGCGGGCGGGACGGTCCATGGGTACAAGTGCCGTGCGCACTGTCAGGCGCAGGTGAAAATGGGTGAAGGTGTGGCGCGCGTCAGTGGGCAGGGTCTGCCATTCGGCGCGGATTGGCGGATCGTCGTTCTGGGGGTCTTCGGTCCAGTCGGTGCCGGGCCAGCCCAGCATGCCGCCCAACAGGCCCTTGTCCGGGCGACGCTCGAGCAGATAGGCGCCGTCGACCCGCTGCACGATATAGGCGATGCCCTGGCGGATGGGCTTGGGCTTTTTCGGGGTCTTCTTGGGCAGGTCCGCGGCGGTGCCTTCGCGGCGCGCCATGCAAGGATCACGCCAGGGGCAGATGCCGCAGGCGGGGTTGCGGGGCGTGCAGATCGTGGCGCCCAAGTCCATCACCGCCTGGGCATAGTCGCCGGGGCGGGTGTCGGGCGTCAGCGCGGCGGCTCGTTCTGTCAGCGCGGGCTTGGCGGCGGGCAGAGGCGTGTGGATGTCATGCAGCCGCGCCATGACCCGCTCCACGTTGCCGTCCACCACGGTCGCGGGCCGGTCAAAGGCGATGGCCGAAATCGCGGCGGCGGTATAGGGGCCGACGCCGGGCAGGGTCAGAAGGGTGTCGTAGGTGTCGGGAAATTGCCCGCCATGGTCCTGAACCACCGCGCGGGCGCATTTCAGAAGGTTTCGCGCGCGGGCGTAATACCCAAGGCCCGCCCATTCCCCCATCACATCGGCGTCGGGCGCTGCGGCCAGATCGGTGACCGTGGGCCATCGCGCCGTAAAGCGGTGGAAATAGTCGCGTACGGCGGCCACGGTCGTCTGCTGCAGCATGATCTCGCTCAACCAAACGCGGTAGGGGTCGGGGCATTCGCCCGCCTTGCGCTCGGCCGGACCCACGCGCCACGGCATCTCCCGCGCGTGACGATCGTACCATTCCAAAAGCTGCTCTGGCGCGGCCAAGTCACGCAAGTTTGTCCCCTTTCACGCGCGGTTTCGCTGGCCCCGTGGCCCGCGCTCCCTAAGATAGGCGCTGACGAAAGGATGCAACCCATGACACGGCGTGACAGCACGACACGGGGCTTTGCGCGGACCGGAACGCTGCTCAAGGCACCCATCCGCAAGGCGGGCGAGACGCGCGGTTTCGCCGTCAGCCGCGTGCTGACCCATTGGCACGAGGTGGCAGGCCCCGAGATCGCAGGCATCGCGCGCCCCGTGGACATCAGCTATGCCCGCCACGGGTTTGGCGCCACGTTGACGGTGCTGACCACCGCGGCGCAGGCGCCGATGCTCGAGATGCAAAAGGAACGGCTGCGCGAAAAGGTGAACGCCGTCTACGGCTACAACGCCATCGCGCGGGTGCGCATCACCCAGACCGCCCCCACGGGCTTTGCCGAGGGGCAGGTTCAGTTCGCACCCGCCTCCAAGCCCCTGGCCACGGCGCCTGATCCGGCCGTGACCGAGACGGCCGCGCGTATGGCCGGACCGGTTCAGGACGATACCTTGCGCGCTGCGCTTGAAGCCCTGGGCCGGAACGTTCTATCCAAGACCAAATCCAACTGAAGGACATGCCATGACCCGCAACAGCATCGTTGCCGCTGCCATAACGCTTGCGCTCGCCCTGGGCGTTGGCACCTGGTGGAACACCACACGGACCGCATTGCCCGAAATGCCGCTGGTCGGTGCCGCAAATGCCCAAGAGGCCGAGGTCGATACGTCGAGCGTTATTGAGATGGCCCAGGGTGCCGAGGATGCGCCGGTGACCGTGATCGAATACGCATCGTTCACCTGCCCCCACTGCGCCGATTTTCATGCCGACCAGTACAAGCAGCTCAAGGCCGAGTATATCGACACCGGCAAGGTCCGCTTTGTCTTTCGCGAAACCTATTTCGACCGCTACGGGCTTTGGGCGTCGATGATCGCGCGGTGCGGTGGCGAAGAGCGGTTCTTTGGCATGACCGACCTCATCATGAAGAGTCAGAGCGAATGGGTGCGCGCCGGTGGTCCGAACCAGATCGTGGCCGAACTGCGGAAGATCGGGCGCCTCGCGGGCCTGGGTGAAGAGCAGCTCGACGCCTGCCTGCAGGACGCTGAAAAGGCGCAAACGCTGGTGGCCTGGTACCAGGAAAACGCCGAGGCCGACGGGATCGATTCAACACCGTCGCTGGTCATCAACGGCGAGAAATACGGCAACATGCGCTACAGCGATCTGGCGCGGATCATCGAAGAGAAGCTGGCTGAATGAGCCAGCCGCCGCTCGCCGGTCTCAAGGTCGTCGAACTGGCGCGCATTCTGGCCGGCCCTTGGGCCGGTCAGACGCTGGCCGATCTGGGCGCCGAGGTGACCAAGGTCGAGGCGCCCCGGGGCGACGATACCCGCCAGTGGGGGCCGCCCTTCATCGAGCGCGAAGGCGACCGATCGGCGGCCTATTTCCATTCCTGCAATCGCGGCAAGCGGTCGGTCACGGTGGATTTCACTACGGCGCCCGGACAGGAAAAACTGCGCGCGCTTCTGGCCGAGGCGGACGTGCTGATCGAGAATTTCAAGGTAGGTGGGCTGGCCAAATACGGTCTGGACTATGAGAGCGTAAAGGCGCTGAATCCGCGCCTGATCTATTGCTCGATCACCGGGTTTGGACAGAACGGACCCTATGCCCATAGAGCGGGGTACGACTATATCATCCAGGGCATGTCGGGCCTCATGTCGATCACCGGCGATCCCGATGGCCAGCCACAGCGCGCGGGCGTGGCGATTACCGATATCTTCACCGGCGTCTATGCCTGCACCGCGATCCTGGCCGCGCTGCGCCAGCGCGACGAGACCGGGCAGGGCCAGCATATCGACATGGCGCTTCTGGACACGGCGGTGTCGATCACCGCGAACCAGGCGATGAACTACCTGGCCACGGGTACTCCGCCGGGGCGGACCGGGAACTACCATCCGAACCTGATGCCCTACCAGGTGTTCGAAGCCGCCGATGGGCATATCATCATCGCCACGGGCAACGATGCACAGTACCAGCGGCTGTGTCGCTTGTTGGGGCTGGAGGCGCTCGCCGATGATCCGCGCTATGCCAGCAACGCTGACCGGATCGCGCACCGGGCCGAACTGACGGCCAAGCTGACCGAAGGCACGCGCACCATGGCAAAGGCCGATCTGCTGGCTGCATGCGAGGCCCATGGTGTTCCCGCCGGGCCGATCAACGACCTGTCAGAGGTGCTGGCAGACCCGCAGGTGATCCGTCGTGGCATGCAGGTTGAGCTTGACGGCATCCCGGGCCTGCGTGCGCCCTTCCGCTTCTCGGATGCCGAGCTGGCCCTGCATCGCCCCAGTCCGAAACTGGGCGCGGACGACTAAACCGGGCGCAAAAAGCGCGTCGACGCAGCGCACGGTCGTACCTAGAACAGCAACCAGTATTCAAGTCCGCCCGCGACGACGGCACCGATCGCGATCCCGCCCAAAAGCGCCCAGATCCACGCGCGGCTCTTTGGTTCGGGCTTTTGGTTGCGGGCGTCGGCCTGGGCAATCAACGCGCTTTCCACCAGGCCGGGCAGGCGCGGGCCGAAGCGGGTCAGCACCCGTGCGGTCTGGGCCAGATCACGCGCCACGGCCTGTGGGCCGATGGATTTGCGGATATAGGCCTCGACCACCGGGCGGGCGACCTCCCAGATGTTCATGTGCGGGTCGAGCGAGCGGGCCACGCCTTCGACAACCACCATCGTGCGCTGCAACAGGATCAGCTCGGTCCGGGTTTCCATGCCGAAGCGTTCGGTCACCTCGAACAGGTAGTTCAGCAACCGCCCCATCGAGATGCGGGTGGCGTCCATTCCGAAGATGGGCTCGCCCACGGCACGCAGGGCGCGGGCGAACTCGTCCACGTCACGGTCGGCGGGCACATAGCCCGCTTCGAAATGCACCTCGGCCACGCGCTTGTAATCCTTGCGGATGAAGCCGAAGAGTATCTCGGCATAGACCCGGCGGGTGTACTCGTCGATATGGCCCATGATCCCGAAATCGAGTGCGATGATATCGCCGTCGGGCGCGACCTTGAGGTTGCCCTGGTGCATGTCGGCGTGGAAGTAGCCGTCGCGCAGCGCGTGGTTGAGGAACAGCGACAGCACCCGCGCGGCCAGGACCTTGCGGTCATGCCCCGCCGCGTCGATCGCGGCGTTGTCGCCCATGGGCACGCCCTCGGCCCAGCTCAGCGTCATCACGCGGCGGCCAGAGAGCATCCATTTGACGTCCGGCAGTTGGAAGCCTTCGTCGTTCTTCGTGTTCGCCGCAAATTCCGACGCGGCCGAGGATTCGAGCCTCAGGTCCAACTCGCCCGTCACCACGCCTTCGAAATGCTCGATCACGTCCATGGGCCGCAACCGGCGCGAGGCCGGCGACAAGAGCTCGATCATGCGCGCGGCGAGGTAGAAGGCGTCCACATCCTTGCGAAAGGCGCGTTCGATGCCGGGGCGCAGCACCTTGACCGCGACCTTTTCGTTGGTGTCTGCCAGCCGCGCCTGGTGCACCTGGGCGATAGACGCCGCGGCAACGGGTTCGGAAAACTCGGAAAACAGCGTATCGACCGGGATTTCCAGTTCGCGTTCGATGGCCTTTTTCGCTTCGGCCACGGAAAAGGGCGGCAGCTTGTCCTGCAGAACGCGCAGCTGCTGGGCCAGCTCGTCGCCGACCACGTCGGGGCGGGTCGACAGGATCTGGCCGAACTTGATGTAGGCAGGGCCCAAGGCGGTCAGCGCGCGGGTGGCGGGCGGCATCGTGGGATCGCCCTTGTAGCCCAACCATTTGAACGGCCAGCCTAGGGCACGCGCCACGATGCGCAAGCTGGGCGGTGCCTTGAACGCGTCCAGCACCACGCCCATTGCCCCGGTACGTTCCAGCGTGGCGCCCGTGCGGATCAGGCGCCATATGTTGTGAGGTCCGCGCATTTCAGAGCTTCCAGCCGGAATGCAGCGCGGCGATGCCCATGGACAGGTTGCGATACTTGGCGTTTCCGAAGCCTGCCTCGCGGATCATGCTCAGGAAGGTTTCCTGGTCGGGGAACTTTCGGATCGATTCGACCAGGTACTGGTAGCTGTCGCGATCATTGGCGATGACCTGACCCATGCGCGGAATGATGTTGAAGGAATAAAGGTCATAGACCTTTTGCATCATGTCGTTGGGGATCTGGCTGAATTCGAGCACCATCAGCCGCCCGCCGGGGCGCAGCACGCGGTAGGCCTCGGCCAGCGCATCGGCGGGGCGGGTCACGTTCCGGATGCCGAAGGAGATCGTGTAGACATCGAAGCTGTTTTCGGGAAAGGGCAGCGCCATCGCATCGCCCACCACCCAGTCGAGGCTGTCGGCCATGTGTTCGGCCTCGGCCCGTTTGCGGCCCTCGACCAGCATCGGCTCGGTCAGGTCCAGAACGGTGGCGTGGCCTTGTTTGGCGCGCTTGAGAAAGCGAAAGGCGATATCGCCGGTACCGCCGGCCACATCCAACAGCCGTTGCCCGCGCCGCGGCGCGAGCCAGTCCATCATCGCGTCCTTCCAAAGGCGATGGATGCCGCCGGACATCACGTCGTTCATGATGTCGTAGCGCGACGCGACCGAGCTGAAGACGCCCCGCACGCGCCCGGCCTTGTCGGCCTCCGGCACGGTCTCGAAGCCGAAATGTGTGGTTTTGCCGGTCTCGTCGCTCATCACGTCTTGCCCATCCTATCGTGTCGCCTTCCTTATAGAGCGCCGGGGCGGCGATACAATGCGGCCGCCCCGCCAAGGAGGAGAGCGATGCCCGAATTGCCCGAAGTCGAGACGGTTCGCCGCGGGCTGACCCCGGTGATGGAGGGGCAGGTGATCGCGCGGGCGGATGTGAACCGCCCCGACCTGCGCTGGCCTTTCCCGCCCGACATGGCGGCACGGCTGACGGGTGTGCGGGTGGAGCGTCTGAGGCGGCGGTCGAAATACATCCTCGCCGATCTCGACCGCGGCGAGACGCTGCTGATTCACCTTGGCATGTCGGGCCGCATGCTGATTTCTGGCGACCCGCTGGGGCAATTCGTCCATGACCATCCGGCTGCGCAGAAGCACGACCATGTGCTGCTGCATATGGCGGATGGGGCGCGGATCACGTTCAACGACCCGCGCCGTTTCGGCGCGATGGACCTGATGCCGACGGCCACGGCCGATGCGCATCCGCTTCTGGCCAATCTGGGGCCCGAGCCATTGGGCAACGCGTTTGACGGGCCTTACCTGGCCCAGCGTCTCAAGGGCCGGAACACGCCGATCAAGGCCGCGCTTCTGGATCAGCGCATCGTTGCGGGGCTGGGAAATATCTATGTGTGCGAGGCGCTTTACCGGGCCGGCATCGCGCCTCGGCGCAAGGCGGGCCGCATCGCGCGCGCCCGGGCCGAGGCATTGGTGCCGGTGATCCGCGACGTGTTGTCCGATGCAATCGCCGCAGGCGGCTCTTCGTTGCGCGACTACCGGCAGGCGGATGGCGAGTTGGGCTATTTCCAGCACAGTTTCGATGTCTACGGACGCGAGGGCCAACCCTGCCGCCGCGCGGGATGCGACGGGACCGTGCGGCGCATCGTTCAGTCGGGGCGGTCGTCCTTCTACTGCGCGCAATGCCAAAGATAACTTGCAAGGGGCACGATCAATGATAAGGACTCGGACCTGACCGGAGCAACCAAGGCAGGTTTCCATGGCCTTTGAGACGATCATCGTCGAAATTGAAGACCACGTCGCCCTTATCAAACTGAACCGGCCCGATGCGCTGAATGCGCTCAACAGCCAGCTTCTGACAGAGCTGGGCCAGGCGCTGGCGGACGCGGACAGGAATGACAAGGTGCGCTGCATCGTCCTGACCGGCTCTGACAAGGCCTTTGCGGCCGGGGCCGACATCAAGGAGATGGGCGACAAGTCCTTCGTCGAGATGTACCTGTCGGACTTCTTCGGGCGCGAGACCCGGGATTTCCTGGCGACCCGCAAGCCGATCATTGCCGCCGTGGCAGGCTATGCCCTCGGCGGAGGGTGCGAGCTGGCCATGATGTGCGATTTCATCATTGCCGCCGACACCGCCAAGTTCGGCCAGCCCGAGATCAACCTGGGCGTCATCGCCGGGATCGGCGGCACGCAGCGCCTGACCCGTTTCGTGGGCAAGTCCAAGTCTATGGACATGCATCTGACGGGTCGCTTTATGGATGCCGAAGAAGCCGAGCGCTCGGGGCTGGTCAGCCGCGTCGTACCCGCCAAGCAACTGCGCGAAGAGGCGTTGGGCGCAGCCCAGAAGATCGCGCAGAAATCCATGCTCAGCACCATGGCCGTGAAAGAGGCGGTCAACCGCAGCTACGAGACCACGCTGGCCGAAGGCGTACTGTTCGAACGCCGCCTGTTCCACTCGCTCTTCTCGACCGAGGATCAGAAAGAAGGCATGGGGGCCTTCCAGGAAAAGCGCGAGGCGCAGTTCCGCGACAAGTAGGCACCGCCGGTTGCCTGTTTACAAGCGTGCCGTTCTGACGTATGCGGCACGCTCACATGCGCGTGGTGCCCGCTCTGGCAGGAGAATCGACCGGTCCTACCCGGTCCAGGGTCCGTTGCGCGACAGATATTCAACCGACCCGGGAAAGGGAACAGAACCATGGCCAACACGCCGCAGTCCAAGAAGCGCGCCCGCCAGAACGAAAAGCGCTTTGCCGTCAACAAGGCACGCCGCTCGCGCATCCGCACCTATCTTCGCAAAGTCGAGGAAGCTATCGCCTCCGGCGATAAGGACGCCGCAACCGCAGCCCTGCGTGCCGCCCAGCCCGAACTGATGCGCGGTGTCACCAAAGGCGTTTTCCACAAGAACACGGCTGCGAGAAAAATGTCACGCCTGTCCGCACGGGTCAAAGCTCTGGGCTGATCGCAAAAGCGCTTTATGCTCGGCTGACTTAGCCGCAAAAGGCACCCTTCGGGGTGCCTTTTTCGTGGGCGGCCCGCCAGAGATTCTGTTCAAGAAGGTTCGTGTCAAGGCATATGTTCTGTTGCCGCTCCGCTGAGCAAATTGCTATCCAACTCGGGCGAGTCTTATCGCCTTGGGGGGACCGGCGCAGACGAACCCGATAGCCAGCGTTACGAGCTAACAAGAGGGTTCCTGCTGTTGATCCGGATGCGCAGTTGCCGCGTGATCCGGTCTTGCGAGACATCCGTCTCGGCCTGTCCACAGAGTGGTGTTTGAAGTGACGTTCCGTCTGCCGCGCAACGGCCTGTTTGCGCGTGACTATGAGCTGTTGCTTTGTGCATCCCGGTCGCTTGCGGCCGTCTTGCCACGCGTCTGGCAGCGTGTGGTCGCGGTCTTGGGTTGGCCGCAACAACATAACGTGCCCGGGCGTGGTCCGGAACGGTGGGGACAGACAGAATGGATGTGGAACAGGGGACAATGACAGAAGGCATTTGGGGGCAGGCTGCGGAAAAGATCCGGGACACGATCGGGGAACACCAGTACAATAGCTGGATCAAGCCGATGGGCTTCATGGGCATTGTCGAGGATACGGCCCGGTTCACGGTGTCGAACCAATTCATCGGCAACTATGTCAGCCAAAATTTCGAAGAGCTGATCCTGCATCATCTGAACGCCCTGGGCGCCCAGGTGCGACGTATCGGTTTCGAGATCGCAGCGCGCGGGACGTCCGCCGCGCCGCAGGCCGAAAGCGCCCCGGCGGAACCGCAGGCAGTTGTGCCGGGGCCCGTTCCGACTCAGCCTCCGAACAAGAGCGACCTGATCAGCGGCGCGCCGCTCGACAAGCGGTTCACCTTCGACACGTTCATCGTAGGCAAGCCCAACGAGCTGGCCCATGCTGCCGCGCGCCGCGTGGCCGAGGGCGGCCCGGTGACGTTCAACCCCTTGTTCCTCTACGGTGGTGTTGGTCTGGGTAAGACGCATCTGATGCACGCTATCGCCTGGGAGCTGCAGGAGCGCTGCCCGCATCTGAACGTGCTTTACCTCTCGGCCGAGCAGTTCATGTACCGCTTTGTCATGGCGTTGCGCGACCGCCGGATGATGGATTTCAAGGAGCTCTTCCGCTCGGTCGATGTGCTGATGGTCGATGACGTGCAGTTCATCGCCGGCAAGGACAGCACCCAGGAAGAGTTCTTTCACACCTTCAACGCGCTGGTGGACCAGAACAAGCAGATCATCATCTCGGCCGACCGCGCGCCGGGCGAGATCGCAAACCTCGAGGACCGGATCAAGAGCCGCCTGCAATGCGGCCTCGTGGTTGACCTGCATCCCACGGATTACGAGCTGCGGCTTGGGATCCTGCAGTCCAAGGTCGAAGGCCACCGCGCCCAGAACCCTGACCTGGTCGTGGCCGACGGCGTACTCGAGTTCCTTGCGCATCGGATCAGCACAAATGTTCGCGTGCTCGAGGGCGCCTTGACCCGTCTTTTCGCTTTTGCCTCGCTGGTCGGGCGGGACATCGACATGGAGCTGACGCAGGATTGCCTGGCGGATGTGCTGCGCGCGTCCGAACGCAAGATCACGATCGAGGAGATCCAGCGGAAGGTGGCCGAGCATTACAACATCCGGATCTCGGACATGGTGGGCCCCAAGCGCGTGCGCAGCCTGGCGCGCCCGCGGCAGATGGCGATGTATCTGTGCAAGAAACTCACCTCGCGGTCGCTGCCCGAGATCGGGCGCCGCTTCGGTGGGCGGGACCATACCACGGTCATGCACGGTGTGCGCCGAATCGAAGAGCTGTGCCTTCAGGACGGGCAAATCGCCGAGGATATGGAGATGCTGCGCCGGGCGCTCGAAGCCTGACCGTGACCCCTGGGCCCGGGGCTGCTGCAATGGTGGCCCCCGCCCCTTGACGCCCTTGCCATTACAGCCGACAAAACCCTGAAAAGGCTTGAGCCATCCGGCAAAGGCAGTACTGTCGGCACCCCGGCATGGCGGAGGATCGAGGGATGAAATTCAGCATCGAACGCGGCACGCTGCTCAAGGCCGTGTCACAAGCGCAGTCGGTTGTCGAACGGCGCAACACCATCCCTATCTTGGCCAATGTCCTGATCGAGGCCGAGGGCGACGGCGTTCAGTTCCGTGCTACCGATCTTGACGTCGAGGTCGTGGACCGGGCCCCTGCACAGGTGGAGCGCGCAGGCGCGACGACCGTGTCGGCCACCACGCTGCACGAGATCGTGCGCAAGCTGCCCGATGGCGCGCTTGTCACGCTGACCGAGGATGGTGGCGCCGGACGGCTCACGGTCGAGGCGGGGCGATCCAACTTTTCGCTGGCGACCCTGCCGAAGGAAGATTTTCCGGTCATGGCGTCGTCAGAGTATACCGCCAATTTCTCGGCCAAGGCCGCGGTGCTGCGGCGGTTGTTCGACAAGTCGAAATTCGCAATCTCGACCGAAGAGACCCGTTATTACCTGAACGGCGTCTACATGCATGTGGCCGATGGCGAGGACGGCAAGTCGCTGCGCTGTGTGGCAACCGACGGTCACCGCCTGGCCCGTATCGACGCGCCCTTGCCTGCGGGCGCCGAGGACATGCCCGGCGTGATCGTGCCGCGTAAGACGGTAGGCGAGTTGCGCAAGCTTCTGGACGATGATGACATGGACATCGCGGTGTCGGTGTCCGAGACCAAGGTGCGGTTTGCCACACCAGAGATCACTCTGACATCCAAGGTGATCGACGGGACCTTCCCCGACTACACCCGCGTGATTCCGGCGGGCAACACCCGTAGGCTCGAAGTCGACGCGTCCGAGTTTGCCCGCGCGGTGGACCGTGTGGCGACCGTCAGCAGTGAGCGGTCACGCGCGGTCAAGATGCAGCTCGATCAGGACCGGCTTGTCCTGTCGGTCAATGCGCCCGACAGCGGTGCCGCCGAGGAAGAGCTGGGCGTGGCCTATGACGACGACAAGCTCGAGATCGGGTTCAACGCCAAGTACCTTCTGGAGATTGCCAGCCAGGTGGATCGTGAGAACGCGGTCTTCCTGTTCAACTCCTCGGGCGATCCGACCTTGATGCGCGAAGGCAACGACACCAGCGCCGTCTATGTCGTGATGCCGATGCGCGTGTGACGGGCGCCGGACTTTTTCAAAAGTCCGGTCCGTTTTCTTTCAAGAAAACGGCACCCAGATGACCCGGCTCGCGCTGACCCGCCTGACCCTCTCGCATTTCCGGTCGCACAAGCGCGCCGTGATCGAGGTCGACCCGCGGCCGGTGGCGATCCACGGAACGAACGGCGCGGGCAAGACCAACATCCTTGAGGCGGTCTCGTTGTTCTCACCGGGGCGTGGCCTGCGCAGAGCGAGCGCCGAAGACATGACCCGGCGACCCGAGGCGTTGGGATGGAAGATCACCGGCCACCTCGACAGTCTCGATCAGGTGCACGAGATCGAGATCTGGTCCGAAGGCGGCGCAGCGCGGCAGGTCCGGATCGACGGAAAGACGGCCGCGCAGGTCGCGTTGGGGCGGATTGCGCGCGTGCTGTGGCTGGTGCCTTCCATGGACCGGCTCTGGATTGAGGGCGCGGACGGGCGGCGGCGGTTTCTGGACCGCATGACGCTCAGTTTCGAACCGGGCCATGCGGATCTGTCGCTGGCCTACGAAAAGGCGATGCGCGACCGCAACCGGCTGCTCAAGGACCAGGTGCGCGACGCGGGTTGGTATGTGGCACTCGAGCGTCAAATGGCCGAGGCAGGTGCCAAGATCGACTGCAACCGGCGGCTGGCCATCGCGGCCCTGGCAGAAGCGCAAGCCGAGGCGGAGACGGCCTTTCCGGCGGCGTCGCTGCGCCTCACCCACCCGGACATGGACCTGCCCGACGGTGTGGCGGCATTGCAAGAGGCGCTTGCGGCGTCCCGCCCCCGCGATATGGCGGCCGGGCGCACGCTCATCGGGCCGCATCGCTGCGATCTCGAGGGCGTCTACACCGCCAAGGGAGTGCCTGCGCGGGACTGTTCGACGGGCGAACAGAAGGCGCTGCTGGTGTCGCTCATCCTGGCAAACGCCCGGGCGCTGGCGGCCGAATTCGGCGCGCCGCCGCTCTTGTTGCTCGACGAGGTGGCGGCGCATCTCGACGCGCACCGCCGCGCGGCACTGTACGACGAGATCTGCGCGCTGGGTGCTCAGGCCTGGATGACCGGTACAGGCCCCGAGCTGTTCGATTCCCTGGGGTCCCGGGCGCAGTACCTGGCAGTTACGGAAGCTGAAAATGTGTCTGACGTAACGTGCGGGTAGCATTCCTTTGTGACAAAACAGGCAAGACTTCGCGAGTCCCTGAAAACGCTGAATAAAAAATGTCTGTGCGCCCTGCGTTTTGCAGAGATTTCAGGCGGGCGTGCCCAAATTTTGCCCAGAGGTTTGGCTATGGTGGAAACAACAAAGGAAAGGTGTACCCGGTGACGGCAAGTCTCTACTGGCTCGCGTTCTGCGTGAGCGTCACGATCTACGTGATTTGTATCAATCTGCTGACGTTCACGCTGTTTGCGCTCGACAAGAAGCGCGCAATCGATGGGGCGTGGCGCGTGCCAGAGCGCAGGCTTCTGTTCTGGGCCGCGGTGGGCGGCTTGCCCGGCGCAAAGTTTGCCCAAAGGGTCTACAAGCACAAAACGTCCAAGCGCAAATTCACCGCGCGAATGGACCGGATTTCCCGGGCCCATACGATTATTCTGGCGCTTGTCTGGCTGCCCGCGGTTCCCATGGCGTTCTGACGTCGGGGGATCCGCCGTAAAACCGCAAAATCTAGATGGGTTGCGTGACATTCACCCCCAGACCTCGTATAAAATCAGAAAAATACGAAGGATGGGCATGAATGTCTGCACCCGAGCAAACGCCACAGGACTACGGCGCTGATTCTATCAAGGTTCTCAAGGGCTTGGAGGCGGTGCGCAAGCGCCCGGGCATGTATATCGGTGACACCGATGATGGCTCGGGCCTGCATCACATGGTCTACGAGGTCGTCGATAACGGCATCGACGAGGCTCTGGCCGGCCACGCCACCGAGGTCCGGGTGAAAATCCACGCCGACAGCAGCGTTTCCGTCATGGATAACGGGCGCGGCATCCCGGTAGATATTCACGAGGAAGAAGGCGTCTCGGCGGCCGAGGTCATCATGACCCAGCTGCATGCGGGCGGGAAGTTCGACCAGAACTCCTACAAGGTATCGGGCGGTTTGCACGGCGTCGGCGTGTCGGTCGTCAACGCGCTTTCCGATTGGCTCGAGCTGCGGATCTGGCGCAATGGCCAAGAGCATTACGCCCGTTTCGAGCGGGGCGAGACGGTCGAGCATCTGCGTGTGGTCGGCGATGCCGAAGGGCTCAAGGGCACCGAGGTACGATTCCTCGCTTCGACCGACACGTTCAGCAATCTCGATTACAGCTTCGAGACGCTGGAAAAGCGCCTGCGCGAACTGGCCTTCCTGAACAGTGGCGTACGCATCATCCTCGAGGACGAGCGCCCGGCCGAGCCGTTGAAATCCGAGCTGTTCTACGAAGGCGGCGTGCGTGAATTCGTCAAATACCTGGACCGATCCAAACACTCAATCATGTCCGAGCCGGTCTACATGACCGGCGAGCGTGACGGGATCGGCGTCGAGATCGCCATGTGGTGGAACGACAGCTACCATGAGACGGTGCTGCCCTTTACCAACAACATCCCGCAGCGCGACGGCGGCACCCATATGGCGGGCTTTCGCGGGGCGCTGACGCGGACGATCAACAGCTACGCGCAATCGAGCGGGATCGCGAAGAAGGAAAAGGTCAGCTTTACCGGCGACGACGCGCGCGAGGGGCTGACCTGCGTCCTGTCGGTCAAGGTGCCGGACCCGAAGTTCAGCAGCCAGACCAAGGACAAGCTTGTCAGTTCCGAAGTGCGCCCGGCGGTCGAAGGTTTGATGAACGAGAAACTGGCCGAGTGGTTCGAGGAGAACCCGAACGAGGCCAAGATTATCGTCGGCAAGATCATCGAGGCTGCGCTGGCCCGCGAAGCGGCCCGCAAGGCCCGCGAACTGACCCGCCGCAAGACGGCGATGGACGTGAACTACCTGGCCGGCAAGCTCAAGGATTGTTCTGAAAAGGATGCGTCGAAGACCGAGCTGTTCCTGGTCGAAGGTGACAGCGCCGGCGGATCGGCCCAGACGGGCCGCGACCGGCGCACCCAGGCGGTGCTGCCCTTGCGCGGCAAGATCCTGAACGTGGAACGCGCGCGGTTCGACCGGATGCTTTCGAGCCAGGAGATCGGCAACCTGGTGATGGCGCTGGGCACCGGCATCGGGCGGGACGAGTTCGACATCTCGAAACTGCGCTACCACAAGATCGTCATCATGACCGATGCAGACGTGGACGGCGCGCATATCCGCACGCTGCTGCTGACCTTCTTCTACCGCCAGATGCCGGAACTGATCGAAGGCGGCTATCTCTATATTGCGCAGCCCCCGCTTTTCAAAGTCGCGCGCGGCAAGTCGGAGGTGTACCTGAAGGACATGCCGGCGCTCGAAGATTACCTGATCCAGCAGGGGACCGACGGCGCCACGCTGCGCCTCGCGACTGGCGAAGAGATCGTGGGCCAGGACCTTGTCCGCGTTGTCGACGAAGCGCGTACCGTGAAAAGGATTCTCGAGGCGTTCCCCACGCATTACCCGCGCCACATCCTGGAACAGGCCGCGATCGCCGGGGCCTTTGCCCAGGGACAGGCCGATGCGGACCTGCAAGGCGTGGCCGATGCGGTGGCCCGGCGGCTCGATCTGATCGCGGTCGAATATGAACGCGGCTGGCAGGGGCGGCAGACCCAGGACAGGGGCATCCGCCTGAACCGCATCGTGCGCGGCGTGGAAGAGGCTCGCGTGCTCGATGGCCCCGTCCTGCGTTCGGGCGAGGCGCGGCGGCTGGGCTCCATGACCAAGTCCTTGCAGGATGTCTACAAGGGCCCGGCCAAGCTGATGCGCAAGGAACGCGCGCAGGATATCTATGGCCCGCTCGACCTGCTCGACGCGATTCTGAAAGAGGGTGAGAAAGGCCTGTCGCTGCAACGCTACAAAGGCCTGGGCGAGATGAACCCGGATCAGTTGTGGGAAACCACGCTCGACCCCGAGGCGCGGACGCTCTTGCAGGTCAAGATCGACGATGCCGCCGAGGCCGACGACCTGTTCACCAAGCTTATGGGCGATGTGGTCGAACCCCGCCGCGAGTTCATCCAGCAGAACGCGCTGAGCGTGGAGAACCTCGACTTCTGATCGCTGGCCCCGCTGGGGGCTGGCGCTCGTCCTTTGTCCCGTTAGAGTGGCGTGAAACGCTGACATGGGAGGGGGAAGATGGGGCATATTCTGGCCATCGACCAAGGCACCACATCGAGCCGCGCGATCCTGTTCGACGCGGATCTGAAGATCACCGGAGTCGCGCAGGAAGAGTTCAAGCAGCACTATCCTGCCAGCGGCTGGGTCGAACATGATCCGGCCGATTTGTGGCACACGGTGCGCGACACCTGCCGCGCGGTTCTGGGTCAGGCGGGGCTGGCGGCTGGCGACGTGACCGCCATCGGCATCACGAACCAGCGTGAAACCACCCTGATCTGGGACAGGGCTACGGGCCAGCCCATCCATAATGCCATCGTCTGGCAGGACCGGCGCACGTCCGAGATGTGCCAGCGGCTCAAGGCGGACGGCCACGAGGCGGCGGTGACCCGGGCCACGGGCCTTCTGCTGGACCCGTATTTCTCGGGGACCAAGGTGGCCTGGCTACTGGACAATGTCGACGGTGCCCGCGCGCGGGCCGAGGCGGGCGAGCTGGCCTTTGGCACGGTCGACTCCTGGCTGATCTGGCAGCTCACCGGCGGCGCGGTCCATGTGACCGACGCCACCAACGCCGCGCGCACCATGCTTTACGATATCCGGCAGGGCGATTGGTCGGACGAGATGTGCCAGATGCTGGGCGTGCCCCGTGCCCTCCTGCCCGAGGTCCAGGATTGCGCCGCCGATTTCGGCCAGACCGATCCGGCGATCTTTGGCGCCGCGATCCCGATCCTGGGCGTGGCAGGAGACCAGCAGGCGGCCACCATCGGGCAGGCCTGCTTCCAGCCCGGTATGATGAAATCAACCTATGGCACAGGTTGCTTTGCGCTTTTGAACACCGGGTCCGAGCCTGTCACTTCGCAGAACCGGCTGCTCACCACCATCGCCTACCAACAGGACGGGCGGCCGACCTACGCGCTCGAGGGCTCGATTTTCATCGCTGGGGCGGTGGTGCAATGGCTGCGCGACGAAATGCGGATGATCGCCAGCGCGTCCGACAGCGGATCACTGGCCGAGACCGCAGACCCCACGCAGGATGTTGTCATGGTGCCGGCCTTCACCGGCCTTGGCGCACCCTATTGGGATGCCGAGTGTCGTGGTGCGGTTTTCGGCCTGACGCGCAATTCCGGCCCGGCCGAGTTGACCCGCGCGGCGCTTGAAAGCGTGGGCTACCAGACCCGCGATCTGCTCGAGGCGATGCAGGCCGATTGGTCGGGCGGCGGCGGCACGGCGCTGCGCGTCGATGGGGGGATGAGCGCGTCGGACTGGGCGATGCAGTTCCTGTCCGATATCCTCGATGCGCCCGTGGACCGGCCCGAAATCCTCGAGACGACGGCGATGGGGGCAGCTTGGCTCGCCGGGCAGCGCGCGGGGCTTTACCCCGATCAGGACCGCTTTGCCGCGACCTGGGCACTCGAGCGGAATTTTGCGCCGGTCATGGATGCGGATACGCGCGAGGCGAAATACGCCCGCTGGACGCGTGCCGTGACGGCCGCGCGGGCATTCTGAAGAATTCGATCAAAGACCGAAACGGGATCTCAATCCTTGCGGGGTAAACCGGTGATCGCCCG